>ERZ888423.368-NODE-368-length-47209-cov-25.422149_pt1 | contig 47209 bp, 39 predicted proteins | sample MGYA00520523_ERZ888423 | MGnify/ENA primary metagenome ERZ888423 (study PRJEB32303, sample SAMEA104408611) | aquatic metagenome | biome: Brackish water; feature: Pelagic; material: water | place: Baltic Sea | collected 2014-06-08T10:24:00 | depth 30,27 m ... | reverse complement strand
TTTTGCGACACATTCATTGCTGCAGAACGTGGTAAATGTTTGCAGAGTTGGAAAACCTAAGTGTGCATATGCTCAAAGAGGCATGGCCACATCAGGACCTGATTCAAGTTTCTTTCATCACGTTGAGAGGCTACTACGGTAGTTATCTCGTAAAGGATGAGGAGGACGGAAGATGACGTCTATCATTATTAATATCGCGTTATTCTTTTTAGTGTTGTTTTTTTTGTTGCCTGGCATGATGATTTTTTCCATGCTGATGCGGGATCACGTTGATTCGCACACCCCAAGTGAACGTGAACCAGTGAGAGATACTCGATAGCGAGTCCAGAAGGCTAGGGAGACTACTTAACCCCCTAACGTTTTTGCTGGGTAACGCTGCTTGCCGCAAAGCGTGTAATAACGCGAGGCATTTTGCACGCCCTGATTCGGGGTCACAGCTCTGAGGCCATCTCGGAGTGGGGCTTCTTGGCCCTAGCGATTCTGCACTTCTAATGGTGTTCAAGCTACTCAGGTAGTTGTGCCTTTATCAGTAACGCTAAGGGTCGATATAGATCAGTTCCGACACGCCGCTAAAGTTGCCGTCTGCACCATCGTATCCAGAATGTGTGAGTCGGTATTCGCCAGTGGGGGTGTCGGCTGGTATCTCCCAGCTGATTTGGGCAACGTAAGCCCCACCGTCTATTCGCCAGCGTATCCGTGTACTCCAGTCGCCATCATCGGCAATCGCTTGCCACCCCTTTGTCGTCTTCTGCTCTATTAACAAGAAATTATTGCCGGTGGGGTAGTGTGCCGTGGGGTTGGTGGACCAGAACTCAGTGAGCACTGTCTCGCCGCCCTGATAATGTGTTTTTGCCAGTGGCAACGTGTCACCGTAGCTTGCACCCTGTGGAGGTGGAGTCGCCGCACTTAGTGGTAATGGCAGGCCCACTGACTTTTCGCGCCAGTCATCGTAGTGGATGTCCGAGGTAACAGCAGTACCCGACTGTAGGGCGCTCGCCAGTTGGCTTGCAACCTGTTGGTAGGCGGCTAGGGACCAGCGTCCGTGCAGTGTATGCGCGGCTTCATACTGCTGTAGCATATACTCCTGTGGCGTGGTGACATAACCGGCATAGCCATTAGCGTAGCCTGCTAATACGATATACTGGGCCCAATCACCCAATTCCTGCATGACGGTGTCGCGCAAGCGTCGGCCGGCCATGGTGGTGACTTCCACCGGCAGCGCCAGTATCACCAGTTGACCGATTCGTGCAACCGTAACCGAGTGTATCTGTGATTGCAGGGGTGGATTGCCAGTACCGGTTTCAAATAAAATCGGCTTCGGTACCTGGCAGGTTTTCACCGCTTCAGTCCATTTCGGTGCGCCAGTGACCAGTCGGATCAGTCCGTCTCGCCATAGGCTTTGATCGGTCATACCTTCCTTAAAAAGGAAGTGTCCGCCACCATCTTCCGTTGAGCCACCGGCGAAGGAATAACCATAGGCAGAAGGGCAGGTGTGCTGAAGACCTCTTCCGGTGAAACGATTTTGTACCGGATAGTTGCTGAGGTCGACGTAGATACGCCTCGAATCGATAGGGCCCTCAAGCGTTACCGTCGCCTGTGTAAACAGCTTCTGTGCTACCTCCAACTGACGATCCCCCATAATGCGGGTAGTCTCGACATCAGTGTCCCCCGGACCCGTATTGTCCAGATTTGTATTGGGTGAGACGTCACCGGGATCTGAATTTGCGAAGGCGGCCACGAAATCATCGGCAGAGTCATAGGTGGTACCGTGTTGGCGCTCCATTTGCAGTGAGGCATAGCCCTTGTGATCGCCAGAGATAAGATGATTGTAGAAGTTCATCGCAGTGGGATGCAGCGCATACCAGTTGAATACGCCGATTTCACCTGAATCGTCAACAAACTTGAGTAGGATCATTTCGGTGTTTGTGTCTTCCTCATAGCGTGCGCGTTCTTGCGGTGGGTTTTGCAGATACGCGATTACCGAGCGATTGGCACCGGCGTTGATCACTGCTCCACTGTTAATGAAAACAGTGCCCAGTTGCAGGTCCTCGTCGGCCTTCACAATGGAGGTGGTGATCCCTGCTACGATGGCTTCAAAATGTTCTGGGTAGAGACCCCCATCAAGTCCGGTTGTGCTGCGTGACTGCCAATAGCCACCTGGCCCTGAATGGGTGTGCGTCGCGGTGATAATGACATTGTCGAGATTGTAGCGCGCACCAAAGCGCTTCTGCAGCCGCTCAACGACCGCCAGGAGGATGTGGTGATCAATACTGCCTAGATCCGCGCTGACCAGCACGAGTCGGCTGTTGGGGTCGTCAGCCTGCACCATAATAAACGCGCGAGAACGCTGACGGATATGAATGCCTTCGCCGACTTGGTCCGGGTGCCCAAAACCCCATAGCATGACCCCCACAGCTGGGCCTGTGACATCGGCGAGACCGCGCCCGACAAGATAGGACTGCGCATTCTGTGCGTGGACAGAAGCGGTATATAACAGCAGGCTGAAACACAGTAGCAATACTTGTCTGGTCGCACTGCCATAGGATGTTGCTGCAGTCACGCTGTCTCTCCCAATTATTGAACGTGTGTTATTAATAGCAAGGGAAGTAGCGTAATACAATCACGTCGTTTATCCGGCAGTGGGGCTGCGTCTGCAACGGTCCCAACGCGCGGTATCGTCCACGGGAGGGCGAGTAGAGACAATGGTTCGACGGCATCTGGGTGGTGATTTGAATGACTCTGCGTCATAGGCGCCGATGACCTGTCTGGCTAACCGTCTATATCTGGGATTGTAAATTTCCATGGGGACGCATGGGAGTTCTTGTTGACGGTATAGCTTGGCGCGGTTTGGCTTAGCTGGCATGATGTATTTATCAGAATCTATGGACCAAAGTACGGGAAGGGCGCCCGCCGATATTCTAATGAATTACCCGGACTCACATTGTTCGTCGTATTATGCGGCGACATCTAACGAAACCCTTGAGTACCCTCCCTTACGCACTGATGTTCGTACGGATGTCTGTGTGATTGGCGCGGGGTTTACTGGAATCGCCACGGCTTTGACTCTCGCGGAGCGCGGTTACAATGTTACGGTGCTGGAGCAAAATAAGGTCGGTTGGGGTGCTTCCGGTCGCAGTGGAGGACAAATGATCGGCGGTCTGCCTGGTGAGGCCAGCCTGAAAAAACGCTGGGGTGATACCCACGCCGACACGGTATTCGAGTTGGGCTATCGTGGGCACGCTATCATTGCCCAGCGCGTGCAGCAGTATGGCATCGATTGCGATCTGAAATACGGTTATATCGATGTGGCGCTCAGGCCTCGCCACTTGGAACAACAAAAGCGCTGGCACGAGGAGCTATGCGGCCGCGGTATGGAGGACCACTTGCGCCTAGTGGCGGCCGACGAGTTGCCTGATGTGCTGGGCACTGATAAATACCTAGGCGGCCTAATCAATAACCGCAATGGCCATCTGCATCCCCTCAACCTGTGCTTAGGAGAGGCGCGTGCTGCTGCGGGTCTGGGTGTCTCCATATACGAGGGCACTGAGGTTACGGGTATTGAACACGGTTCAAGCCCCGTCGTCGCCACTCGGCAAGGAAGGGTGAACGCAGATTTCGTAGTGCTGGCCGGTAATGCCTATCATCATCTCGAACCCGATAGGCTGTCGGGCTTGGTGTTCCCCTCAGGCACCTATATTCTAGCGACTGAGCCGCTGACCGAAGCGGAGGTGGCGCAAATCAATCCACTGGACCTTGCCGTCTGTGACCAGAACCAAGTGCTGGATTATTTCCGGTTGTCTGCGGATCGTCGGCTGTTATTTGGCGGGGGGTGTAACTACTCCGGTCGAGAGCCCCGCAGCATCGAAAGGGCCATGGCGCCGCGCCTGCGAAGGGTTTATCCGCAACTGGCCCACAAGCGGATTGATTATGCCTGGGGCGGAAAAGTGGGCGTTGTGGTGAACCGTACACCGTTATTGGGTCGCATCGGTGAAAACATATTTTACGCGCAGGGTTACAGTGGCCATGGCGTCAGCCTGAGCCATGCGTGTGGTGAGGTCATGGCGGATGCGGTGGCCGGTACATTTGGGCGCATGGACATATTTTCTCAGGTACCTCATCGCAGAATACCTTTCGGCCCCGCCGTTGGCGGCTATGCAGTGGCGCTGGGCATGCTCTATTTGCGTCTGCTCGATTTACGTTAAACTGAAATAGGAATCGGCGTACACGCCAGATAGACTCATGAATTATGAATGATACTAACCAAAACGGCAGTTATACCCTTGTCGTGTCCTGTCCAGACGCGATTGGTATTGTGGCCGCAGTTTCTAGCTTCGTTGCCGAGCGTGAGGGTTCTCTATTGGAGTCAAACCACCACACGGATGTTGAGCAGGGTTGGTTCTACATGCGCAATGTCATTGGTGCTGCATCATTGGCGGTTAGTCTTGAGGCGTTTCGGACTGATTTTGGACATCTCGCTAAGACGTTTGGGATGAAGTGGCGCGTCAGTGATAACAATGAACTGCAACGTGTGGTGATCCTTGTGAGCCAAGCCTCCCACTGCCTTGCCGACATTCTCAACCGCTGGGAAAGCGGTGAACTGCCCTGTCAGATTCCTTGTGTTATTTCCAACCACGAGAATTTGCGCAGTATGGTGGAATGGCACGGCATTCCTTTTCACTATGTGCCTGTGCCGCAGGTAGACAAGGCCGCGGCTTTTGTCACCGTGATGGAAATCATCACGCAGTATCAGGCCGATACGGTAGTGCTGGCCCGCTATATGCAGATCGTCCCGTCCACATTATGCGAGCAGTTCGCGGATCGTCTGATTAACATTCACCATAGCTTTTTGCCCTCCTTTATTGGAGCTAATCCATACCAGAAAGCTTATGAGCGTGGCGTTAAACTGATTGGTGCTACCTGCCACTATGTGACGGAGGACCTCGATGAGGGGCCGATTATTGAACAGGATGTGGTCAGAGTGAATCACAGCTGTGACAAGGATGATTTGGTGAGGCTGGGTCGCGACGCAGAGCAGGCCGTTCTGTCCCGGGGTTTACGCTACCACCTAGAAGACAGAGTGATTGTGCGAGGGAATAAGACAATCGTGTTTTCCTCCTGACTCTCGATAATGGCGCTAACTCACTGCGCTAGCAAGCCTTCGCGCAGAGCGCGAGCTTGCTGCTTGATCCGGCTGATATTATCCGGTCCCATGCGCAGCAGTTGTTTTTGCACGGCGGGTAAGTTTTCTAACGCGGGATCCGCGAAGATATACACGACGGACTTTGGTTGCAGTGCAATCGGTTCTATTATTTCTGGCGTTGCCAGTACCTGATCTAGCACACGAATGATGGTATTGTCGAAGTCCCCTGGGTCGAGCCCCAGATACTGAAAGGCTTGCTCATACATCGGGCGCAAGGCGTGAAACGAGCTCACCAGTCGCTTGCTGTCGAGCGCTGTCAGGGTATCTGTATAGCTGTCATAGCGCTGATAGCTGGAAGGGCTTATATAGATCACCTCGCCCTCCTCCACTACGCTAAAGGCCTGCTTGGGTGGGTCGCCCGGCAACAATTTTTTCAGGATAACCCCTCGTCCCAGTCCGTCGATGAATGCTGCGCTTACGTTTATCGGGCGCTCGTTGCTCATGAGTTTGCTCATGATCGAATCGGTTCCGGTGGCGGCCAGTTCCTGGCGTAGCATGCTATCACCGTCCATCAGTTCGATTTGATCAACATTAGTCTCCGCTGCCAAGACTGTGTTATCTGCGCCTGCTAATACTGCAACGGGTTCAGGCTGCTGAGGGATGTTTGGAGTCGTGGGCAGGTCGGGCTGCATTGCAGGGACTGCTATGGCCGGCACCGAGACAACACTGGGTCCCGATTTTTTCTCCTCTGATTGGAACCAGTAAAACACTAGCCCCCCGATGACGGCCAGAGCAAGGAATAACTCGAGGAAGGGAAACCTACTGCGGCCCGACTCTACTCTCAAATGCTCATCAGGATTTGCTTTCATAGATTGTGTTCCTCTAATGTGTGTTAACCCTATGCAGTAGCGCGGGGGAGTACTTTATTTAAGACAGGATACGCTAGGTAAAGTTCACGGGCTAGCCATTGGCCTGCCAAGAAGCGGTGAGGCCTGGCCAAGCGTGTATTTAACCGTGACCGCAAGAAAAAAAATCACAGATAATGGCCAAGGTCTGAATTTCTGTGCGCTGCCTAGAGTCGCTTTTGAGAATATTTGACTCTATGATGTGCAGGGTAAACAGAATATCGGAGAAATCATGGGGCAGCAGCTTCAAGTCCAGTCGCTACAAGTCGATATTGTTTCAGATGTGGTGTGTCCGTGGTGCATCATCGGTTATAAACAGTTGATGCTGGCGCTGTCATCGATGCCCGGAGAGTTTGACGTGGCCATTCATTGGCACCCGTTCGAGCTTAATCCGCAGATGCCCGAGGAAGGGCAGAACCTGCGGGAACACTTGGCACAGAAATACAATAGCTCTCCCGAACAAAGCCAGATGGCGCGAACGCGACTTTCAACGCTGGGCGAATCTCTCGGTTTTACCTTTGATTACTTCGACGGCATGCGCATGGTCAATACCTTTCGCGCGCACCAGTTGTTGCACTGGGCCGGCGAGCAGGGTCGTCAGACAGAACTGAAGCTGGCGTTGTTTGAAGCGTTTTTTACGCGCAGGGAAGATGTCAACGTCCCGGGTGTGCTGGCCACAGTGGCCGCAAGGGCGGGTTTGGATGGCGCAGAGGCAAGCCTCGTTTTGTCTGACCAGCGCTGTGCGGGTGAGGTTCGTGCTCAGCAGCAGCATTGGCTGGACCAGGATGTGCATGCTGTGCCGACATTTGTCTTCCAGGGGCAATATATTGTTCCGGGAGCGCAAGAGGCGGAGGCCTTTGTCCGGTTGTTGAAGAAGATTCAAACGAGGGCCGCTTAACGAGCATACCCGTCGAAGACCTTATTGAGGTCCCACGGCTGAGAGCACCACATGAGAATTATCTGTCAGGATTAGTGCGACGAGCGTCGCGCTAGCCCAGTATGGTAATTTACATTCGCGGCCGCGCTAGTTAGAGTTGCACCCCGTTTACGCAAATAGCATTGTTATGTTTGGATGTATATGATCAACTGCAATATCCCCTTCCTTGTTGCGTCTATAGCACTTTTGCCTCTACTGGGAGGTTGCGAGGTAATTCCTGTGACCGCAAAGGTTGAGGATTCCCGTCTCGATCAGCTCGTCTCTAGTATGGATCAGACCTTGGCGAATCAAGCGACGGTCAATACACAGCTGCAGGAGCAGCGACGACAGTTAGAGCTCCAGCAACAACATTTAGTGTTAATGAGTCAGGATATTGACGAGGCGTTTAAGGGTCATGTCGAAGAGAATTGCCCGAGGTCGGAGGCCTGTCCTGCGCCACTAAAATCATCTGGTAAGATGCGCGTGGGCGAGCTGGAGACGATCTGGCTGCCTGATCTTGATTTGGCGCTCATTGCGAGAATTGATACGGGTGCGAAAACCTCTTCCATCGACGCCAGTAACATTGAGTTATTTGAGCGCGACGGCAAGCGATGGGTACGTTTTGAGATTCTTGATCCCATATCGGACGAATTGGTGTCCTTGGAGCGCAGGCTCAAGCGCACAGTGGGTATTGTTCAGTCTGGCACACAGGAGTCGAAGCGGCGTCCGGTGGTAAAAATGAGCGTTTTAATTGGAGACATTGAACAGATTGCGGAGTTTAGCCTGAACAGTGGTAGTCATAGGAGTTACCAAGCGTTGATAGGTCGCAGTATTCTGAAAGACGTTATGATCGTGGATGTGAGCAGGAAAAATATTGCGCCCTACATCCGTTCGCAGACGTCATCTGCCAGCAAAGATAAAACCCAGTGAATCAGAAGTGGACGTTCCACACGATACTCATCCTGATGGCCTTAATCGGGATGGGGACTGCAGTGATGCGCCATCTGTCGGCTGGAACGCCGTTTTTACCGGGACAGGCGAAATCCGTATGGCTGGTTGAAGCGCGGGTCGACTTCGACACTACAGGCGGTCCCGTTAGTGCCAGCCTCAGCTTGCCTGACGTCCATCCGCCCGGTTTTGAGCTCTTTGAGGAGCAGGCCGCCTCACCCGGATATGGCTTTACCGTTCTAGGGGAAGGTGATAATCGGCGTGCGGAGTGGACTAAGCGCGAGGCTGAAGGAGAGCAGTCACTCTATTACAGTGCCCAGTTGGTCGAGTCAGATACTGATGGCGCCAGTGCGGCGGAGCCGGTATTTTCGTCCAGAGACTACAATAATTATTGGGAGGATGCGCAAGAGCTGGCGGCGAAGGAAGTGCTGGGTCTTGCGCAGGAAAAGTCCAGCTCTCCTTTGAGCCTGACACGCGAACTGATCAAATTGCTCAATAGCCCTTCGTCCCAGAATGCCGCCCTGTTGCGCCCAGATACTTTGGGCCACGCGGAGTTGTTGATACATTTTCTGAATCGTGCCGATATTCCTGCTCGGTATGTGATGGGGCTTTATCTGGAGGATGCCCGACGTCGGCAGATGCTGACACCGATGGTCGAGATTTACACCGAGCAAGAGTGGCTGCTGGTCAATCCCAAAACGGGCGATGTGGGTGTGCCGCCCAACTTGCTGCTGTGGCACCGTGGTGGTGTTTCTGTGCTGGATGTGTCTGGCGGCAAGAGCTCACGCGTTCATTTTTCAATGATTCGACAGACGGTTCCTGCCGCGCAGTTGGCCCAGATCACTAAGAGCGACAGTATTTTTTCACGACTTGGTGTTCAGCGCTTGCCGATTGAAGAGCAGAGCATGTTTAAGTTGCTGCTGCTATTGCCGCTGGGCGCAGCGGTGGTGGTGTTTATGCGGGTCATTATTGGTTTGAAGACATCGGGTACCTTTATGCCGGTACTGATTGCGCTGGCTTTTCTGCAGACGTCCTTGGTCGAGGGCCTGATCAGCTTTGTGCTGGTCGTTGCCGCTGGTTTAGCGCTACGCGGTTATCTGAGTCGGCTGAACCTTCTATTGGTGGCACGTATTGCCGCACTGATTGTATTGGTAATATTCATGATTTCGGCCTTTAGTATTATCGGTTACCAGCTCGGCTACAGTGCTGGCATGACGATTACTTTTTTCCCCATGATTATCATTGCCTGGACGATTGAGCGGATGTCGATTCTCTGGGAGGAAGATGGCCCCAGTGAGGTCGTGAGTCAGGGCGGCGGGAGTTTGTTGGTGGCGGTGATCGCTTATCTTTTGATGCAGATGCCACTCTTTGTCCACCTCACGTTTAATTTTCCAGAGCTTAATCTGGTGTTGTTGGCCTCTATTTTGGCCATGGGGCAGTACACCGGTTACAAACTGTCAGAGCTGTGGCGCTTTAGAGCAATGGATGACCTTTGATGAGTAAGCCATGGGTCTCGATCAGGCGTTTGAAAGAATTCGGTATGTTGGGGATGAATTGCCGTAATGTCGACTTCATTAATCGCTATAACGAACGCAAACACTTCCCTCTGGTCGACAATAAACTCAAAACTAAACTTTTAGCCCAAGAGTATGCCGTACCCACGCCGGGGCTAAAATTTGTGGTCCGTGAGCAGCATGAGATCAGCCATATTGAGCAACAGCTTGCAGATCTTGACAGCTTCGTACTCAAGCCGGCAAAAGGTTCGGGAGGGAAAGGTATATTGGTCGTGACCGGCCGTCAGGGAGACCAGTTTGTTCGTAGCTCAGGCGCGCTGATTGATATTACTGATATTCGGCGGCATATGAGCAACATTCTTGCGGGCCTTTACTCCCTAGCGGGCTCGGCAGATGTGGCAATTATTGAAGACCTTATCGCCTTTGACGATTGTTTTTTGGGGTATTCCCACGAGGGTGTGCCTGATATTCGGATCATTGTTTTTCGTGGTTATCCGGTCATGGCTATGCTGCGCCTCGCCACTGCGGCCTCCGACGGTAAAGCCAATCTACACCAGGGGGCAGTGGGTGTCGGGCTGGCGCTTGATTCGGGTCGCTGCTTGAAGGCTGCACAGTTTGGTAGGCCGATCAAGTTGCACCCCGATACGGGGTGTTCTTTAAGCGATATCCGGATATCCGGGTGGCGGGATATTCTGCTATTGGCATCGCAGTGCTATGATATGACCAGCTTGGGGTATATCGGTACTGATATTGTACTGGACAAGTTTGCAGGTCCACAGTTGCTGGAGCTGAACGCTAGGCCGGGCTTGGCGATTCAAATCACCAATGGCCGCGGGCTGTTACCCCGCCTGCGTCACATCGAGCATATGAGCCTGAACCGGCGCTTTCGCGCCGAGCAGCGTGTGGACTACTCTATGCGCCAGTTTGCCGAGGAGAGTTCTGCGGCACAGAGCCCAGATGCAGGATAAATAATGCAATCCCCTGTTGAGCCAGTATTGACGTCAAGAAAAGATATGGCCCGCCTGATGCGTCTGGCGACCTATGCCTCTATTTCTGTGGCCATCGTTCTGGTTTTTGGTAAAACGATCGCTTGGGCTCTGACTGATTCGGTGAGTCTGCTGGCCACCCTCATTGACTCTATTCTGGATGGGCTGGCCTCGCTGATTAACCTGTTTGCCGTGCGACATGCGATCACTCCGGCCGATAAAGAACATCGTTTTGGTCATGGCAAGGCAGAGGCGTTAGCAGGGCTGGCCCAGGCAGCATTTATTGCCGGATCCGCAGGCTTTTTGTTGCTGGAATCGGGCCGACGCCTGATTGACCCTGTGCCCTTGGAATCCTATGGGCTCGGTCTGGTGATAATGACCTTTTCTATCATCCTCACGCTGGCGCTGATGTCCTTCCAGCGGTATGTCATTCTTAAGACGGGCTCCACCGCGATCAAGGCAGACGCGCTCCATTACCGCACGGATTTTTTGGTTAACGTCTCTGTTATTATTGCGCTAGTGCTTGCCGTTGAAGGCTGGGGAGGATTTGACGCTTTGTTTGCAATAGGCATTGCGGTTTATATCCTGTACAGCTCCTGGGGAATTGTGCGCCAGTCCCTTGACGACCTGATGGATAGGGAACTTCCTGTCGACGAGCGCGACGCCATCACTCGTATTGCAATCGCGCACTCGAAAGTGCGCGGTATACATGACTTGCGGACTCGGCGGTCCGGCATCGCCACCTTTGTTCAGTTGCATCTCGAAGTGGACGACGAACTGACGTTATTGGAAGCTCATAAAATCTCTGACGAGGTGGAGCTAAGCCTGCAGGAGGCATATCCCGCAGCTGAAATTATTATCCACCTTGATCCAATTTCTGTAGTGCCCTTTGAGCCGGTACCTGAATTTCTTAAAACATAAACGCCAACGTCGTCGATAGTATTTAAAACGTGTACATCACACGTGCAAAAATATTGGCGCCGTAGCTCGGTAGGCGGGCACCGAGCGCAATGTCCGGGTTGATTGCTCGGTTGTAACCACCCAGATGATCCTCGTAGCGCTTGTCGAGCACATTATCTACGCCTGCGGCCAATTGTAGGTTTTTGGTGGCATACCACGTGGCATTCAGGTTGATCAGGCCATAGCTGGATGATGCTTGTTCATTATTTACCACGCTGACATCGTCCTGCTTGGCATACCCCACCGTTTCAATCGCCGCGGTCCATGCGGGAGCCGTGTAGGTAAGGCTGACAGTGGCGTTGGGTGCGGCTATCCGATAGAGGTTGTCGTCACTCGAATCATCACGCTCGCCACGCACATAGTTTACCACTCCCGACAGAGACCACTGCTCGCTCAGGTACCAGGCCCAGTCCATATCAAAGCCGTACAGCTGAGCGTCTACATTGGTGAATTGCAGTGGGTCTGGGTTGTTGGTGCCGTACTGCATATTCATCATTCGCACAAAGGCGATGGCAGCCGTGTCTTCGCTGACGGTTCCTTGAATATAATCTTTGACCTTGCTATAAAAAATGCGCGGCGACAGCGTTAGACCGCCGTTGCTGTAGTTCAGGCCTGACTCAATCTGCGAGGATACTTCCGGGTTAAGAGCAATGGTTCCGGTATAGGTGTAGCCGTCTGCCAGCCCCGCGGTCGCTTGCAGTGGCAGCCACAAGTAGCGTTCCTGATAACTTGGAGAGCGGTTCTTTTGAGCCACTCCGAGGTACCAGCTGGTATTGTCTGTGGCTTTAAACCAGGCTTTGGCCGCGAGGTCGAGATTGTTGTCGACTTGTCTGAGTTTGGAATTGTTGAAGGTGTCGCGCAAGGTCGCTGCGGCAGGCATCATCATTGCAGGCGTGGCATTGACTTTATCTGCATCCATCTCCACGCGATTGAAGCGCACACCAAACTCCCCGCTCCAATGGCTGGTAAAATGCTCCGTGCGTTCGAAAAACACTCCCAGCACCTCTCGCTTGGCATTATTAAAGTTTTCGACAAAAAACATGGGGCTGTTGGGGTTATCAATATCTGAATTGTGTTTTGCGCTGAAGCCGTCGAAGCCAAACGTTGACGAGCCCGTGTTATCGAACACGGCAGTCATTAATTTAAAGCCCATATTGTCACTGGAGGCGCTGTTGCGTCTCCACTGGCTTGCCGTGGGTGCCTCGCGCAGTAAATAATTTGTCATCGTGTGGTCGAGGTTACTGCTGAACAGCGAGACCATGACATTGACCACCTCATTTCGATCGAAGTTGTAGTGCAAGCTGTACAAATCGCCCTTGATCGTTTCTATGTCCATTGGCAGTGCCGGGGTGCCGCTGTCGCCGGTGTCGTTATACCCATAGTCCAGCTGTAAGGTGTGATTGCCCGTGCGAAAGCCGTAGCCTAGGTCGTAACGCTGGCGCTCGTATCCAGTTGGCCGGATTTTGCCGTCCGGAAATTCAGCATCGTCGCCATTTTCTGTCATGGCGGCCACTCTGACTCTATTGTGCTTGTTGCTGGCATAGACTGCTGACTCAAGGTGATAAGCATCGTTCACCGACTGGGCATTACCAATCAGTCGGCCCCCCAGCTCGAAGTTTTCTCCAGCACCAAATTCACCTTGTATCGATTTGACGTCGATGGCCCCGCCGATGGATTCCTGAGCCACACTGACGGGGACGATGCCGCGGTAGATTTTCAGCGACTCCAATTGACCACCCACCGCATAGGACATTGGCGGATCCATCCAGTTAGGTCCTGAGGGGGCAAGATGCGTTCCATCCAGGGATACGGCTATTCGCGAGCCGAACATGCCTCGATACTGAGGGATGCCGGTGAGCGGCCCATTGGTGTTGACGTTGGCCCCGGGTGCCTTCTTCAATAACTGTGCCAGATCTGATGAGATCAGTAGTTCATCGGCCACATCGATGGTAAGCGTATTCTGGCTGGCAGTGACCACCAATTCTTCCAGATGGTCCGCCTGCACGGGCAATGCACACAGCACTGTGACGATGGCCATATGATAGGGTTTTGTTAGCATGGGTGCTCCATTGTTTAAAAATGCACTGGACTGTGGATCGCGTCGGGAAGGATTACCATATCGAATGTTATTGTCCTATGAAGTGGTTCAAATAATCAAATTTTCATCTCGATAGTGTCGGTGGTGAGATCAAAAGACTATCGCTGATTCATGGGAAAAATGCCTACGCGATCACCGCAGACTGTAACTGGCCGATCAGTGTCGGTGAGGTCAGGCTCCAACTTGATTGCTTATGGCAGGATGATCAGTTTACGCTGGGCAGCGCCTCATCAACGGATCTATCACCCCTGATGTGGAGGGGTGAGGTGATCTTCGAGTTTTTGTGCCGACGACGTCATCGCGCCCTATTTTGGGGTGAGTGATACTTGAACACCACTAAAACATACTGTATGTTCAAATCCTGATTTCGGGTGGGTTGATGGCTCGCCTTTCGCATTTTTACTGAAGCGTTTTGCTCTGTGTGTCTGTCTGGCTCATCGATAGTAATACGCCCCGACAATGAGGTAACCCCGTGAGCGACCTTGAACAGTTTCGCCAGGAAACGCGAGTCTGGCTGCAGGAAAATTGTCCCGAGGCCATGCGTCAGCAGGCCAAAGGCTTTGAGGATATTTTCAATGGGGGCCGCAACCCTGAACTCACCCACCCTGATCAAAAGCTTTGGTGTGACCGCATGGCTGCTCGTGGCTGGACGGTTCCCCACTGGCCTAGAGAGTACGGTGGCGGCGGGCTAAGTAAAGAAGAGGTGAGAGTCCTCGCTCAGGAGATGGCGGCCATCCGTGCCCGCCCTGCATTGACGAGTTTTGGTATTTCCATGCTCGGCCCTGCTTTGCTGCACTTTGGTTCTGAGGAGCAAAAGCTTGAACATCTGCCTAAAATCGTGCGCGGTGAAATTCGCTGGTGTCAGGGTTACTCTGAACCAAACTCTGGCTCTGATTTGGCCAGCCTCGCGACCAAAGCCGAAGACAAGGGTGATCATTATGTGATCAACGGCCAGAAAATTTGGACGTCCTATGCAGATAAGTCTGACTGGATATTTTGTCTTGTGCGCACCGACAACTCGGGTACCAAGCATGAGGGTATCAGCTTTGTGCTGTTCGATATGGCGCAGGAGGGCGTGACGACTCGTCCCATCAAATTGATCAGCGGCAGCTCCCCATTTTGCGAAACCTTCTTTGATAATGCGATCGCGGACAAGAAAAACCTGGTTGGAGAAGAGGGTAAAGGCTGGACCATCGCTAAGTACCTACTGACGCATGAGCGGGAGATGATTTCCGCTTTCGGGGCCGCACCTAAAAAGTCTGTCGGGCAAGTGGCGCTGGATAATATCGGAGCCGATGCCTCTGGCCGCTTGTCCAACTCAATACTGCGCCAGAATATCGCCCAGTATCAGCTCGATACTATGGCTTTCGGCGCGACCATGGCGCGCGTCGGAGACGAATCAAAAGCTGGGAAGGGTCTCGGTGCGGCGTCCTCAATATTTAAATACTACGGTACGGAACTGAATAAGCGGCGCAATGAACTGAATCTGGCAGTATGCGGTGAATCCGGTTTGGGCTGGGAGGGCGAGGAATATCATCAGGGTGTGGTCAGTCGAGATTGGCTGCGCTCCAAGGGGAATTCTATCGAGGGTGGGACCTCGGAGGTACAGCTGAATATTATTGCCAAGCGTGTGCTTGGACTTCCCGACGCATAGCCCCGGTCACAGAGAGGATTATTGAAAATGGCATTGGTTTTGAATGAAGAGCAGGTGATGCTAAAGGAATCTGCTGCTGGTTTTTTGGCGGAGAACGCTACCGTGACGCATCTGCGCGCATTGCGTGACAGCAATAGCGAGCGTGGGTTCAGCGACGACGTATGGAATGAAATGGCGCAGATGGGCTGGGCGGGTATCGCCATTCCGGAGGCCTTTGGTGGCTTAGGCTATGGATATACCGGTTTAGGGCTATTGCTGGAGCAGGCAGGCCGTAATCTTAGCGCCAGCCCCCTGCAATCCACCGTTCTGGTGGCCGCAACCTTAATTGGCGAATTGGGGAGCTCGCAGCAAAAAGAGGAGCTGTTGCCTGCTATTGCTGCAGGCCAGAAATTCATTAGTTTGGCACTGCAGGAAGGACCACATCACGCACCACAGCAAAGCGCATTGAGTGCGACGTTGAATGAGGGCGACTATATCCTTAATGGCACTAAATTGATGGTGTTGGATGCTGTTTCTGCGCACACTTTTATTGTCATCGCGCGCACCAGTGGGACGCCTGGTGAGGAGCAGGGGTTAAGCGCTTTTCTGCTCGATGCGGGCACCGCTGGTCTGACCGTGGAGCGACGTAGCCTGGTAGATTCGCGCAGTGCAGGTGCACTGGTGTGCGACAATGTGCGGGTTCCTGCGGCCAATCTTCTGGGTGCGCCCGGAAGCGCCTGGGTTGGGCTTACCCGCGCACTGGATATCGCCAATATCGGACTAGCGTCAGAGTTGCTGGGTGTGTCGACCGAAGTGTTTGAGAGGACCATCGCCTATCTTCAAGAGCGTAAGCAATTTGGCCGAGTGATTGGCTCCTTTCAGGGTTTACAGCATCGTGCTGCAGAGCTGTTTGCGGAGCTGGAACTGGCGCGATCGATTGTATTGAAAGCGCTGCATGCCATTGATGACGGCGACCCCGCATTGTCTTTGATTGCCAGCGCGGCCAAGGCAAAGTTGTGCGAAGTGGCCCAGCGCGCGACCAATGAGGCTATCCAGATGCATGGCGGTATCGGCATGACTGACGAGTACGAGATCGGGTTTTTCATCAAGCGAGCGCGGGTGGTTCAGCACACCTTTGGCGACTATAATTACCATCTGGATCGCTTTGCGCAGTGTAGCGGCTTCTAAGTATCCAGTAGAGACGGAATCCCGTAATAATGAATGCAGAACTAAAGCACTTTGACGAAGCGGTTGCCAGCCTCACCGCAGTCGGACAGGGTTTTGAAGTGAACACAGTAGAGCTTGCGGGTGTGCAGTACCGCAACTTCGCCACGTTGCCTGCCAACCTTGCTCAGTACTTTACCGTCATGTTGCAGCACGCGGAAAAAGAGTTTGCCGTCTACCTAGACGAGCGCTATACCTTTGGCCAAGGCTACCAGCACAGTTGTGAATTTGGCGCCGCGTTAGTAGAGCGCTATGGTTTGGTAAAGGGTGACCGAGTGGCCATCCTGAGCCGTAACAACCCGCAGTGGATGATGGCTTTTATTGGCATCACTTCTGTGGGTTGCGTGGCCGTGCCGATGAACGGCTGGTGGACGACAGAAGAGCTGGACTACGGTTTTGCAGACAGTGGTGCGAAGATTGTGGTGGCCGATCGCGCGCGGGTGCAGCGACTGGCTACTATTGTAGAAAAGCATGATCTGCACATTATCGCTATTGATGATTGCAGTGGTTTCGGTGTCGAGTACACGCCGTTTGCCGAATTGCTGCGGGAGTTCTCGGGTAGAGGCATGCCCGAAAAAGAGGTTGCCCTAGAGGACCACGCTACCATTATGTACACCTCCGGTTCCACCGGTCACCCTAAAGGCGCACTGTCTAGCCATAGAGGTGTTCTGGCGGCGCTGTACAGTTGGATGTGTATGGGCGTTGCTACCAAAATGACAGGGGCTCAGGCTGCTCGAGCTAAGGGACTGCCGCCTTGTGCGCTGGTGACAATTCCATTGTTTCATTGTACGGGTAGCCACTCGGCCTTCATGCTGTCGTTGGTGGTGGGTCGTAAAATGGTGATCATGCATAAGTGGGATGCGCAGGAGGCCCTGCGGCTGATCGAGGCCGAAAAAGTGACTTGGTTCAATGGCGTACCGACTATGTCGGCGGAGTTGCAGGCGGCAGCGGCGACCACAGTGCGGGATATTACATCACTGACGGAGATTATGGCAGGCGGTGCTGCGCGTCCCCCGGAGCAGGTCAAAAAAATCAGTGGTACGTTTAAAAATTCCACACCGGGGATTGGCTACGGACTGACGGAAACGAATGCATTGGGGGCGGTGAATGCGGGTGCCTTCTATGTCGCCAGACCGGACAGCGCGGGGCGAGTCGTGCCTCCGGTGACGGAGTTTCGCATCATTTCAGAAGACAGCCGTGAGCAGCCCACAGGTGAACGGGGCGAGCTGTGCATCAAGTCTCCGGCCAATATATTGGGTTACTGGAACAAGCCGGAAGCCACGGCAGAAGCCTTTGTTGATGGTTGGTTTCATACCGGCGATATTGCCTATCTGGACGAGGACGGGTTTCTTTACATCGTTGATCGGATCAAGGAAATCATTATTCGAGGGGGCGAAAACATCAGCTGCATTGAAGTGGAGGCCGCTATTTATTCACATCCAGACATTCACGAAGTCGCGGTATTTGGGCTGCCCGATGAGCGTCTGGGCGAGATCGTAGGGGCTGCCGTGGTATTGCGAGAGGGTGTTCAGGTTAGCGCGGACGAGCTGTGTGAATATCTAGCAGGGCAACTGGCAATATTCAAGATACCGGCCCACATATGGTTCCCTACCGAGCAGCTACCGCGCATCGCATCCGGAAAGATTTTTAAACGACAGATAAAGGCAGACTATACTGCCAAGCTGACGCTGAATAAATAGCCGCAAACTAATGTTAATTAACCGAATAAATAAGGAGAAGCAAAATGACGATGGATTTAGGCGTTAGTGCAAAACTGGTACCGCTGCTCGAAGAAGTGCGGTGCTTCATTGAGAAAGAAATTCTGCCAGTAGAGGTCGAGTTCTATGAAGATATTGCAGTGGGCGATCGATGGGAGTGGACGCAGCGCCAGACCGATATTCGGGAGGGCCTGAAGACCAAGGCCAAGGCGCAGGGGTTGTGGAATTTCTTTCTCACCGAAGGTGACTCCGGTTCCGGCCTGAATACGGTGGAGTACGCCTATCTTGCTGAAGAAATGGGTAAGTCACATTTGGCCGCAGAGGTCTTTAATTGCGCTGCTCCCGATACGGGGAATATGGAGGTGCTACACAAATACGGTACTGAGGAGCAGAAAAAGCAGTGGCTGGAGCCGCTGTTAAACGGTGACATCCGTTCTGCTTTTTCCATGACTGAGCCGGGAGTGGCGTCTTCTGATGCCACTAATATCTGCACGCAGGCAGTACTCGATGGCGACGAGTGGGTAATCAATGGAGAGAAGCACTACGTGTCTGGTGCTGGCGATCCGCGCTGCAAGATAATGATTGTCATGGTAAAAACGGAGCCGGACGCCCCCAAACATCAGCAGCAGTCACAGATACTCGTTCCCACGGACACCCCTGGGTTTGAAAACCTGCGAGCCATGAACGTGTTCTCCATGGATGATGCGCCCCACGGCCATATGCATCAGAGATTTACTAACGTGCGGGTACCCAAGGAAAATATTCTTCTGGGCTCTGGTCGTGGTTTTGAGATTTCTCAGGGCCGACTTGGACCAGGCCGTATACACCACTGTATGCGCGCCATCGGTGCTGCAGAAAAAGCACTAGAACTGCTCTGCCAGCGCGCTGTGTCGCGTGTCGCTTTTGGTAAGCCGCTGGCGCGCCTGGGCGGTAATATCGACATTATCGCAAATGCTCGAATGGACATTGAACAGGCTCGCTTGCTCACGCTGAAGACGGCGTGGATGATGGATAATGTCGATGCGAAAGAAGCGCGCATATGGATTTCGATGATCAAGACTGCGGTGCCCAATATCTCTATTCGTATTGTGGACGAGGCAATTCAGATGTTTGGTGCATTGGGTGTTAGTCAAGATACGCCGCTGGCGCATATGTATATGTCCCAGCGCACGCTGCGTTTAGCCGATGGGCCCGATGCGGTGCACCGCATGGTGGTGGGCCGTCATGAGCTCAAGCGGTACGCATAGCCCACAATGCGGCCCTGCGAGGTGGCTGAGGAGGGCCTCCCTGGTCGAGTGAATAGCCATGGCTTTTCACTTGATCAGAACCGGTGGTTGAAAAAATCGCTTTGATTCGGTGATGGACTGATGTACGTTCTATAAAAGATAAATAATAGCGGAATAGATGAAATGAATGTAGCCACTAAGCGGTGCGCGCCGTTTCTCGCGTTGATAGCGTTTTCTCCCGTTGCCTCTCTAGTTTGGGCGGCTACCGCAGGCAATTCGCTTGAAGAAATCATTGTAACGGCCAATAAGCGGGAAGCCTCGCTGATGGATACGGCCGCATCAATCACCGCCTTTGACAGCGCCACGCTTGATCAGTTGGGTATAACGGGCAGTCAGGATCTGGTGGCACATACGCCTTCCCTCTCGATTACAACGTTTAGGGTCAGTATCCGCGGGGTGGGGCGACCCAATCTGGCAGTAGGTTCAGAGCCGGGCATCGGCATCTACTGGGACGGCGTGTACAATACTGAAAATGGTATATTTAACTACTCCGAGTTCATGGATATTGAGCGCATTGAGGTATTGCGGGGGCCGCAGGGCATCCTCTATGGGCGCAATTCCGTTGGCGGCGCCATAAGCTTTATCAGTAAGCGACCTAGCGAGGAGTGGGAGGGTAACGTCACAGCGCAACTCACCAATTACGACGGCAGACTCATTCAGGGGTTGGCTAGCGGCCCTATCACTGACACATTGAGTGTGTTGGCAGGTGCATCTTATATCAGCCACGAGGGCTTCCAGAAAAACACGTACAATGGCAAGGACTATGAACAGGACAAAACGCCCTATGCTACGGTGAGTCTGGAGTATCAGCCCAATGATCGCTGGAATACCGTGCTCAAGGTCATAGGCGTAGACCGCGATTACCGGCAGGGAAACGGCTACATACTAGAGCCTTTTGCACGCGGGCTAGCTCAAACGGTATTGGACGATACTACCGGTGCGCCCCTTAGTCTGCCCGGCATGTTCCCCGCGCAGAACTTCGTCAATATGCGCCAGGGCCTGGCCATAGAGAATCCCGCGCTGCAAGATGAGGATAAAGTGACACAAGACCGTGATCCGAATCTCAAGAACCGGCGTTGGGCGGTCTTTCTGAATAGCGAATACAGCGCAGACACTTTCACTCTCAAGTATACCGGGGGATATAATAAATACTGGTTTGATACGACAAGTGATGCCGACGCCAGCGTCCAGGCGGACTCGGGCGTCGACTGGAATAAGATCAGTCTCCTAGGGACTCCTGTAGCGGATTTCCCCGGCAGCCCAGGTTACGGGATTACCGGCGCCGATATGACCTTCAACGTCGACCAGGAGGCGAGGTTCAGCTCCCATGAATTGCAGTACTCGTCGGAATGGGACAGTGATTACTCGCTGCTGGGCGGACTTTATTATTACCACAGTGACGAAAATCAGGTGGTGGATTTTCGAGAGTGGAATGATGAGTTAATGGAGATGTATGTGTTCCTTGGCCAATTTGTCCCTGGTGCCCCTGTCCCCGTGAGTGACGACAATTACCTGTATCGTGGTGAAGCGAGCGTAGATACCCGCTCCTATGCATCCTATGGGCAGCTATCGTGGGACCTGTCGCCCGAGACTATCTTAACTGCCGGTTTACGCTATTCTTACGATGAGAAAAAAGGCAATGATAATACCTTTGTGCAGTATGTGGGTGATCCTAATAATCCTACCGTGTATAGGAATGAAGATGACAGTTGGGATAAGTGGACCTGGCGCTTGGGTGCAGACCATTATTTGACGCCGGATCAGTTTCTGTATGCCTTTGTCGCGACCGGCTACCGCTCTGGTGGCTTTAATTTCCAAAAGCCCAGCGCTACTACCGATGTTGATGTGGTGAAGCCAGAAGAGATTATCTCCTATGAGATAGGCTATAAAGGGTCAACATTTGAAAACCGGTTGAATGTAGGTGCCTCTGTGTATTACTACGATTACACCGACTTACAGGTGATTAAGCAGGACGTGGAAAACGGCATCGCCTTGAACACCTTTCAAAATGCCAAAGACGCAGAAGCTGCTGGTGTGGAACTGGACTTTAGAGCCCTGCCCATACCGAGCATCATGCTGAGCGGAACGTATTCGTACAATTATACGGAGTTTAAAACCTTCTCCAGCAAAGATGCCAACGCTTGCACCTTGGGGCCCTATGCAGCGGGCGATACTCAGAATCCGTTATGCACCGATGAGCAAGATCTCCAAGGCAATGAATTTGTGCTAACGCCAAAGAACAAGGCGTCTTTGAATGCCACCTATTTCTGGCAGATGTTTGATCTCGATTGGTCCGCTACCGGCACTTATGCCTACACCGGCAAACAGTGGATGTCGATTTTCAATGATCCGCAATATGATAGAGTCGACAGCTATGATCGTTGGGATGCGCGCGTGAATATGGCCGCCCTCGATCAGCAATGGGAGGTGACTGCATTCGTCAAAAATATCGCCGATGATCGGAATATCATCAGCCGAGGCCGGCCTAGCACTGTGACCCAAAACGCGGTATCTGTGCTGTCTGATCCCCGTATTTATGGGTTGAAAGTGCAATACAACTTTTAACCTTGCGCTCGGGGACGACTCTCACCGGCTCAGAGTGTCCCCGATTTCGGTTCCGGTTCAATAATGCCTCAGGCTCAGCCGGGTCCAACGCGGTATCGCTTGGCGTCGCGTGCACACAGCGGGTTGAGGTATAAAATACTTGAACCGGCCAAATACATACTGTATGTTCAAATCCCTTTTTAAGCTGATATGTTCAGTTCATCGCTGCTTCCGGTAGATCTTTGACCGAAAACCATCTTTCGCTATCAGCGCCCACAGTGGGGGTGGGTGAAGCAGCATCGATCGACAACAATCAACCGTTTCTGTTGCAGCAAAAACCGATGAGGAGCACACCATGGCAGTAAAGATTGTACCCAAAGAAGAAATGTTGGACGCTATCGGCACTAAGTTTGAGCCCAGTGAGTGGATTGAGGTCACACAGGACCGCATTAATGTTTTTGCGGATTGCACCGAGGATCATCAGTTTATCCACGTGGACGAAGAAGCGGCAAAAAATACGCCTTTTGGCAGCACCATCGCGCATGGTTTCTTGACCCTCTCATTGCTGTCCAAAATGGCCGAAGGTAACGGTATTATCCCTGAGAATACCGTCATGGGGCTTAATTATGGCTTTGATAAGGTGCGGTTTCTGTCGCCGGTGAAATCAGGTAAGCGCGTTCGCGCGAACGCAGAAGTCGCTGATATCGTCCGCAAAGATGAGAATCGATTTCTGATTAAGCAGGTGATTTCTGTAGAGATTGAGGGAGAAGACACTCCTGCCTTGGTCGCAGAATGGTTGAGTATGGTTATTGCCGGCTGATCAGCCGGCCTATTTATTTTTCTATTGAGAGGATTTCAGTAATGTCTATTCGTTATGACGGTAAAGTCGCAATCGTTACCGGTTCTGGGCAGGGCTTGGGTCGCAGCCACGCCATCGAGCTGGCTAAACGTGGCGCGAAGGTTGTAATCAACGATCTGGGCGGCGGTGTTGATGGTTCAGGTGGTTCATCCGATGCCGCCAAGGCTGTTGTGGCAGAAATTGAAGCGCTGGGCGGTGAAGCGATAGCCAACGGTGCCAATGTCGCCAAATACGACGAAGTTGAGGCCATGGTAAAGCAGGCGATGGAGAAGTGGGGCCGTGTTGACATCTTGGTCAATAATGCAGGCATTTTGCGCGATAAAAGCTTCACCAAAGGCAGTCTGGATGACTTTAAATTGGTACTTGATGTTCATCTGATGGGCAGTGTCAATTGCACCAAGGCCTGTTGGGATATCATGCGTGATCAGGCCTACGGCCGCATCGTGGTCACCACATCGTCATCAGGTCTGTACGGTAACTTTGGTCAGACCAACTATGGCAGCGCCAAGATGGGTGTTATCGGCATGATGAATACATTGGCTCAGGAGGGTGCAAAATATGATATCCGCATTAACGCCCTAGCGCCTACTGCCGGTACCCGCATGACCGAAGGTCTGATTCCTGAGGAGGCCTTTGCACTGCTGACGCCTGAGACGGTAACACCTGCGGTACTGTATATGGCCAGTGACGACGCTCCCAACAAGACAATCATTTGTGCTGGTGCCGGTGCCTATTCAGTCGCCAAGATTATTGAAACCGATGGCGTCTGGCTAACACCTGAGGATCAGACCCCCGAGGGTATCGCGGCCAACTGGGATGCGATTACTTCTTCGGAAGGACAAACACAGCCCCAGGCAGGTTTTGAACAGACGGTAAAATTCACCGGCAAGGCGATGACAGGCCTGGGCCTGAATAAGTAAACATTGACTCAAGGGGCCTTCATTGGTGCCCTGTTATTGGAGAGAAGAGACATGAAAGAAGCAGTTATTGTATCCACCGCTCGCACCCCGATTGGTAAGGCCTTTCGGGGCGGTTTTAATAATCTTGGTGGGGCGACTTTGGGCGCAGTTTCGGTGGCCGAAGCCGTCAGGCGTGCCGGTATTGATCCGGCTCGCGTCGAAGATGTGATTATGGGCAGTGCTTTGCAACAAGGCGCCACCGGCTCCAATATTGCGCGTCAGATTGCGTTGCGTGCCGGCCTGCCGATTACCACCTCTGGTATGACGATAGACCGTCAGTGTTCATCGGGTTTGATGGCGGTAGCGACGGCTGCGAAGCAGGTCATGTACGACGGTATGGACTGTGTGATCGGTGGTGGACTGGAGTCTATCTCGCTAGTGCAAAATGAACACATGAATCTGCACCGCATGGTAGATGACGAGTTGATGGCGATTGAGCCCAATATGTTCGTGCCGATGCTGCAGACAGCGGAAATTGTCGGTCAGCGTTACAATATTTCACGTGAGGCGATGGACGAATACGGACTGCAATCGCAGGAACGCACCGCAGCGGCGTATGCCGCTGGCAAGTTTGCCGATGAGTTGGTAGACGTTACCTGTAAACGCATTGCCTGGGATAAAGCGACTGGCGATTCCTCAGAAGTCGAAGCGACTGTGTCTGCCGACGAAGGTTTGCGTGGCACGACACTGGAAGGTCTTCAGGGGCTGAAGACTGTGGTCGAAGGTGGGACTATCACCGCCGGCAACGCATCCCAGTTGTCTGACGGTTCTTCTGCTCAGCTGATTATGGATTCAAAAGTGGCTGAAAGGGAAGGTTTGCAGCCCTTGGGCATATACCGTGGCATGGCGGTTGCCGGTTGTGCTCCCGATGAGATGGGAATCGGCCCAGTCTTTGCTGTGCCCAAGCTGCTAAAGCAGCACGGGCTGAAGGTGGGCGACATTGGCCTATGGGAACTCAATGAAGCCTTTGCCGTGCAGGTGATTTATTGTCGCGACCAGTTGGGCATCGACAACGATAAGCTCAATGTGAACGGCGGCGCTATTTCTGTCGGGCACCCCTATGGCATGAGTGGTTCTCGCATGATCGGTCACGCGTTAATCGAAGGTAAGCGCCGTGGTGTTAAATACGTCGTGATTACAATGTGCGTCGGTGGCGGCATGGGTGCAGCAGGCTTATTCGAAGTCGCGTGATACTGCGCTGAGTAAAACGGCGCTTGCGGGCGCCGTTTTTGTTTTTGTCTGCAATATCGACTTCGATGACCTGAGGAATAACTATGAAAGCAGTGACATGCAAAGAACACGGTCTGCCGGATAAATTGGAGTTGGTGTTGGACTGGCCGGAACCCGAAGTGGGTGAGCACGATGTATTGATTGACGTTAAAGCTGCGGGTCTGAATTTCCCCGACGTGCTGATGATACAGGGCAAGTACCAGTACCAGCCTGAGATGCCGTTTATCCCAGGTGGCGAGTGTGCCGGAGTAGTGGCAGCAGTCGGAGCCAACGTCAGTCGCTTCAAGGTAGGAGACAAGGTGCTATCCGCCGGTGGCTCCGGCGCATTTTGTCAAAAAATTGCGGTCAGTGAACTTAACGCGTTTCCTATGCCCGATGGGCTGAGTTTCGAGCAGGCCGCAGGCGTTAGCATTACCTACTTTACCTCCTACTACGCCCTCAAACAGCGGGCCAATATCCAGCCGGGCGAAACCTTGCTGGTGCTGGGAGCGGCCGGAGGTGTCGGGACCAGTGCTATTGAACTGGGCAAACAAATGGGCGCCAAGGTGATTGCTGCAGCAAGTAGCGATGAGAAGCTTAAGCTATGCAAGAAGTTGGGTGCCGATGAACTCATCAACTACAGTGAAGTGAACCTGAAGGATGCCATCAAGGAATTGACGGGCGGAAAAGGTGTGGATGTAGTTTACGACCCGGTGGGTGGTGATTATGCAGAGCCGGCGCTTCGCGGTATGGCTTGGAACGGTCGTTATCTGGTGATTGGTTTCGCCAGCGGTCCAATTCCCAAGATCGCACTCAACCTGGCTTTGCTCAAAGGCTGCTCTATCGTCGGTGTATTCTGGGGACGCTTTACAGGCGAGGAGCCCGAGGTGAATTTAAAGAATATTGAGGAGCTGTGGGAGCTGTTCGCCAGTGGCAAAATTAGTCCTGTGGTAACCGACAGCTTTCCTGTCGAGCGGTATGAAGAAGCCTTCAACTGTATGATAGAGCGTCGCGCGCGCGGCAAGGTCATTATCACTATGTAGGGAGTCTGGGATGCAGAGCTTTGAATTCACTGCGGTCGCTAGAATTATCAATGGAGTTGGCAGTGCACTGGACCTCGCAGCCCAGTGCAGGCGCTTGGGTATAGAGCGTCCTCTGCTGGTCACCGATCCTGGATTGATCTCTATCGGCCTGATACAGCCAGTGCTTGCCGCGCTGGAAAAAGAAGGGCTCTCACCGTTGGTGTTTGACCAAGTGCGCGAAGATCCACCCGAAGCTACGGTGCTGGCTGCCGATAAACTGGCGCGCCGTGGCAATGTCGATGGCGTCATCGGGGTTGGCGGAGGCAGCTCAATGGACGTGGCCAAGGTGGTGGCAGTACTGCTCGGTTCTCAGCAAACACTATCTGAGCTGTATGGAGTGGATCAGGTGACCGGCGGCAGATTGCCATTGATACTGGTGCCTACAACCGCAGGAACAGGTTCCGAGGTCACACCGGTGGCGGTTATCACTACTGGGGAGACGACCAAGGCCGGGGTATCGTCGCCGGTATTGTTGCCGGATGTGGCAGTATTGGATGCCTCGCTAACCTTGGGTTTACCAGCCTCTATTACCGCCATGACCGGTGTTGATGCCATGGTTCACGCCATCGAAGCTTACACGTCCCGCCATAAAAAAAATCCCTTGTCTGATAATCTGGCCGTTAAGGCCTTAGCGTTGTTATCGCGCAATATTCGCACTGCTGTGCATGAGGGTGGTAATCGTGAGGCGCGAGAAAATATGCTTTTGGGCGCCTGTCTGGCAGGTCAGGCATTTGCGAATGCCCCCGTCGGCGCGGTACATGCATTGGCCTATCCGTTGGGCGGCCACTACCACATTCCCCACGGCTTGAGTAACTCGCTCGTGTTGCCTTCTGTGTTGGAGTTTAATGCGTCGCATGCGGATGAACTCTACGCAGAGCTTGCTGAGGTTGTGATTGGAGCCCCGGTTGCGGGCAGCGCCAGTGCCAAAAGCGCGGCATTGACGGCTGCACTGCGTCAACTTGTCGACGATGTAAAATTGCCCGCTACATTGCAACAGGCCGGAGTGAAAGAAAGCGATCTGGAAATGTTGGCCAGTGATGCCATGCTGCAGCAGCGCCTGCTGATGAATAATCCGCGGGAAGTGTCTTATGAAGACGCGCTATCCATTTACAAAGCCGCCTACGGAGGTGGCGCATGAGTCAGGAGGCACTACCCACGCGGGCCGACTACAAGGTGTTCTACCCGATCTCTACGCGCTGGTCCGACAATGATATTTATGGTCATGTGAACAATGTGGCCTACTACGCTTATTTCGATACCGTGGCTAACCGCTACCTCATTGAAGAGGGCGGGCTGGATATTAGTGACGCTACGATCGTTGGCTATGTGGTGAGTTCGGGTTGCGAATACCATGCTCCTATTGCTTATCCTGAGTCTGTAGAGGCCGGTTTGCGTGTAGACCGGCTCGGCAATAGTTCAGTGCAATATGGTATTGCCATTTTTAGGGAGGGTGAGCAGGTCGCGGCTGCGCATGGTTATTTCGTACACGTTTTTGTTGAGCGAGCGGAAAATCGTTCTGTACCGATTCCGAAAAACCTGCGCGTGGCACTGGAGCGCCTGTCAGTATCAATGCGTTATTGATCAGCGATCATTGATGACCAACACTACCAGTACAATAACGAGCACCCCAGTGCTGAACAGCGGCGCCAGAGCGGTGTGATACTGATACAACCCCCCGGCGCAGATCGGGCCAATCGCAAACCCTATTGCGGGACATGAGCTTATCAGCCCCGCAGCTGCGCCCTGTTCCTCTGTCGATACGGCTAGCGAAGCGCCCGCGGCAATCGATGGCATGCACAGTGCCATGCCTATGCCGAGAAAGGCCATGCCGACAGCCAGGGTCATAAAAGTCTCAAACCCCGAGATTACCGCTGCGCCTATCACCATGGACAGCAAGCCGATACGAACGAACTGCGTAGGCCGTAACTGCAGCCGTTGCATCACGGTGATCTGAGTTAGAAACGTAAACGTGGCGCAGACCATCAAAGCCGCGCCAGTCATTTGCGCCGTCTCGATGCCACTGAGGTGAAGTTTGTCCTGCAACTGGAACCCCAGGGTCTGTTGTATGCTGGAGAATCCAATGAACAAACCAACGGCGGTGATCAGTAGCAACGTAATGCGCTTATCCGTATAGCGAAGTTTTCGGGAGTGCTTGCGATTTGTGTGTTGCACAGTTGTCGCAACCGGTAATTTTCGCCATACCACCAAGGCAGCGGCAGCGGCCAAGGCGGCAGCAAAATACAGGGGAGCCAGCAGACCGAAAGTCGCCAGGGCTCCACTCACTGCAGGGCCAAGAATGGTGCCCATGCTGTTAGCGGTGCCAAGTCGAGCCATGGTTTTTGTGCGTTCATCTCGACTGGTATGGTCGGCGGCGTACGCGGCGCTAGCGGGGCCGGTGGCGGACATGACAATCGATTGGCAGCAGCGCGTTATCAGCAGTACCACATAGAGTAGCGTGCCGCTAAGTAGACCCGTCATTCCCGCATAGAATACACTCGTAAACAGCACAGTACCCACGGTGTATCCGACCAGTCCGGTGATCATGATGGGCTGGCGCCCAATGCGATCGCTAAGCCGGCCCCAATGCGGAGCGGCAAGCCCGAAAATCAATGCTGAGAGCGCGATAATAGACGTGATTTGCAATTCGCCCAGCTGCACTTCTCGACCTAACGGCGCGAGGATGGCAAACACCAGGGACTGTCCCATCCCGGTGGACATAAGCGCCAGGATGAGGACAGTCAGCTGTTGGCGGGTCAGTCTCCCTGACAAGGGAAGGCCTGCCGCGCAGGGCTACTTGAGTTCAGAGGAAGATTTCTCTAGTACCCGGCGCGCCACGATCAATTGTTGTATCTGCTGTGTACCTTCGAAGATATCCAGAATCTTGGAGTCACGCGCGAATTTCTCCAGCAGAATATTTTCGCTGTACCCCAGACTCTGGCACAGAGCCACGCAGCGCAGAGTGATGTTATTGCCCACGCGGCCGGCTTTAGCTTTGCACATGGACGCTTCCATCGAGTTGGGCATTTTGTTGTCTGCCATCCAGGCGGCCTTCAATACCAGCAACCTGGCGCCATGCCACTCGGCTTCCATTTGCAATAGTTCCGCTTGTAGTGCACTGAGGTTGGTCGGTTTTTTGTCGAACTTTAGTTCCACGCCTTCCTCTTTCAGTAGCTCGCGAGACATGTCCAGCGCAGCGCGCGACGCGCCGATAGCCATAGCCGCGACCGGGGGGCGCGTGTTGTCAAAGGTTTGCATGACACCCCCAAACGCTTTTTTGCGGCCCTCTGCATCTGTCGCCAGTTCCGCGCTGCCAAGGATATTGGTTTTGGGAATTCTGCAGTCGTTAAAGCTGATCGCCGCTGTATCGGACGCTCGTATGCCAAGCTTGTGTTCCAGTCGGGTGACTTCGCACCCGGGCGTGCCCTTTTCGACAATGAACGATTTGATAGCGGCTTTGCCGAGAGACTTGTCCAGCGTGGCCCAGACGACCAGCGTGTCGCAGCGCTCGCCATCGGTGACATAAATTTTCTCGCCGTTAAGCACCCATTCGTCACCATCCGCCACGGCCGTGGTGCTGATGCTGGCGGAGTCCGAGCCGGTGCCTGGTTCGGTAATACACATGGCGGCGTAGCTGCCGCCGTATTTCTCTACTTGCTCGGGTGTACCTACCGCGGTAATCGCGGCGTTGCCCAAGCCGCTGCCAGGCATGGCTAAAAATAGACCGACATCACCCCAACAGAGGCCAAACAAACCCACTACGGCGCCCATGTTGCCGCCATTTACCACAGTGCCTGCTGGGATAGATACCTTGGGGCCTGAAGGATTAGAGCGCGCACCGCCGATCAATTTGGCAACCTCTTCCATTTCCTTGGGGTAGGTGTGTTCTTCCTTATCATACTTGCGCGAGTAGGGGCGCATCATGTGTTCGGCCAACATCATGACCTGTCCAAAAGTTTCTTCATGCTTCTTGCTGAGTTCGAGATTAATCATTGCTTTTGCTCCTGAATTCGAAAGTCATAGGGTCAGACGCTGGCCATGCCTTCCAGTATGGCGATGGCGCGAAGATCTCGGTACCACAGCTCCACTGGGTGCTCGGTGCAGAAACCATGGCCGCCCAGAAGTTGTACGCCGTCGGTGCCGATCTTCATCGCGTGTTCAGCGCAGAATACTTTGGCGAGGTAGGCGTGTTCATGAAAATCCAGACCCTGCTCTGCCCGCGAGGCCGCACGCCAAGTCATCAGACGCATGGCCTCTAATTCAATGGCGATGTCAGCAATCATGAACGCCACAGATTGACGGTTGGTGATAGGTTCGCCAAAGGCAATTCTCTCGTTGCAGTAGGTTTTAACGTAATCCAGTACCGCCTGGCAGGTGCCTACCGCGAGCGCGCATATGCCGATACGGCTTAGGTCAATAAAGCGCTGTAGATCAAAGGGGCCTTCGCCTAAAAGGGCGCTGGATGGCAGTTGCACCTTGTCCAGCGTTAGCGTCGCTAACTGCGCGCCGTGCAATCCCATATTCTCTTCTACAGTGCGCGTCATGCCCGCGGGAGTGCCCTCGACAATAAAGGCGGCAGGGTCGCCATTTTCCATGTGCGCAATGATCAGCACCAGTTCCGCATCCATGCCCAGTGGCACCATGGATTTGGTCCCCGACAGGCTAAATCCTTCGCTATTGGCCGTGGCACTCGTTGCGGGTTCGGTGGGCTCAAAGGTCGCTCGCGGCTCTAGTAACGCCGTGGTGGCTGCTTTGAAATCCTCTGAACAAAAGAGCGGCAGGTATTTTTCGCGCTGTGCGTCCGAGCCTTGATCTATTAAGGTGTTGATAAAAGCTGCGGGGCTTATGGACCCCAAGGCCAGAGATAAATCACCGTGTGCGAGATCTTCCAAGATCAACGCGTTGGAGGAGGGTGAACGGTCGACACCCGCGCCGCCCAGGGCCTCGGGGATAGGTAGCAGCGAGATTCCGAGCTCGACAGTTTTAGGGTAAAAGTCCTGCGCTGGACTGTCACCGGCGTCTACGGTTTTGGCCAGTGGTCTTATTTCTACGGTAGCGAAGCGCTGCATGGTTTCTCGATTCATACGCTGATCGTCCGTCAGGGTCAGATCGAATATCAGGTCTTGAGTTTCGTCGGTCATTGCGTGCTCTCTTGTTTCATGGGGTTATGGGGTGGTCAGGCTGGGAGCCTGCAGGCCGCCGATTAGGTAGTCAACCAGATGGTCTAGCAGGGTGTCCTCATCAAAATGGCTAAGGTCTCCCAGTGGTGTGTGTGTGAGCCAGAAAACTTCTGCAACGCCGTGAAACACATTGGTGCTCATGAACATCAGTCGCAACCGTCGGACCGGCGTGGGCAGTGCGGGCAATTCTTCTGCTAAAGCACGGTCCAGCCGCTGCGAGAAGGGCGCACACATTGCATTGACCATATTGGAGATTTCGGCATCACTCTCACTTACCAGTCGGGACAGGAACTTTACTCCGTCTGCGCCCCAGTGTTGTCTTGCGGGCAACTTTACTAGCGGGCGCAGCGTATCACGACAAGCACTGCGCAGTGACCGCTTCGATAGATGCTCTGGCCGCAGGGCAGTGGCAATATGTCCTAATTCATTGGCAATCATGTCTATTAGCGCTTGGATTACGCCCGTTTTGTTGTGAAAGTGATAATGCATCGCCGCGGAGTTTTTTGAGCCTGCCTCGATACTGATGCGACGCAATGAAACCGCATGCAGGCCTTCACGGGCATAGAGTCGCAATGCCATTAGCAGCAGACGCTCGCGGGTGTCTGCATTTTTCTCCGATGTTGCATGGGCGAGTGTGGTCATTTCACTAACTTAGAGGCATTCCCGGTCAGTAGTCCCAGGATTTGGGGGTAGCGCACAGGAAATAGGCGGCACACAAGGGAAAACAATCTGGCATCCATGCCGATCAGGAGGCGTTTCTTGTGTTTCTCGATGGCAGCAATGATTTGCGCGGCGGCTTTCCCCGGGCTCGTGTGCGCCAATTTCTGAAACGCCGTGTCACGCTCGTCGGCATTGACGTCAGAATTTTCGCTGCGTGCAGCGCGAGCAATGTTGGTCTTAATGCCGCCGGGGTGCACGCAACAGACGTGGACGTTGCTGCCGTCCATCTCTTGGCGCAGGGCTTCAGTGTAACCACGCACAGCAAATTTTGCCGCATTGTAAGCCGATTGAGTGGGAGCGGAAAACAGGCCAAATACCGAAGAAATATTCACTAAGTGTCCTTGTTGGGATTGGCGCAAAAGCGGCAAAAAGGCCTGTGTGCCATAAACAACACCCCAAAAATTGATGCCCATCAGCCATTCGAAGTCTTCGTAGCGGTTGTTCTCGACGTTTGAGATGAGAGCGACGCCGGCATTGTTGATAACGATGTCAACGTGCCCTTTGGCCTCGGCGATCTTTTCAGCCCAAGCATAGACGCTCGTTTTGTCAGCGACATCCAGAACTTGCCCATCGGCAGGGACATCTTGACGCGGCAATAATGCAAGGGTTTCATTCAGGCTAGCGGCACTGATGTCGCTCAGGAAAAGCTCGCAGCCCTCGCGGTTTAGTTGCAGTGCCAACGCGCGACCGATACCTGAGCCGGCGCCAGTGAGCGCCGCAATTTTGCCATCTGCATAGGTCATAGATAGGCCTTTCTTGTCCTGTTAGATGGGCATGATGATAGGGATTTTTTTCATTAAAGCAACTGCTTTAGAGAATTTTTGTCTTCGGCCTCTGCGTAAGGCCCATGAGCTTATTGGGATCAGGGCGATTGAAGTAAAATCGAATTCCTATGTGAATCATAAGCCATCAGTCTGGACTCTATGGACCGCTTCCCCTACAATCTCACGCCAGATTACGCACCCCCCCGACCAGCGCATCGGGAGCAGTGTGCACCTGCGATTAACTAGAGCTGTGTTCATGTGAAAAGGCGAGATGTGGTTTACCTCATCTTGCCTTTTTGCGAGCGCGCGCAGCTGGCGTTACGCCACTGAATGATGGAGGTATGTTTGTCCATTCCGGCCATATTAGCCCTTGAAGATGGCAGTATTTTTAGAGGGTTGGCAATAGGCGCCACTGGGATCTCAGTGGGTGAGGTGGTATTCAATACCGCCATGAGTGGCTATCAGGAAATCCTCACGGATCCTTCCTATGCACGCCAGATTGTCACCCTGACTTACCCCCATATTGGTAATACCGGGACGAACGACGAAGACGAGGAGTCCAATGCGATTTGGGCGACGGGTCTTGTGATCAGGAACTTACCGTTGCTCGCCAGCAATTATCGTAATCAGGAAGGGCTGTCCGAGTACTTATGCCGCCATAATATTGTTGCGATTGCTGAAATTGATACGCGTCGGCTTACCCGTATTCTGCGCGAGAAAGGTGCCTTAAGTGGTTGTTTGATGGCAGGTGAAGGGGTTGACGAAGCGCATGCCCTGGCGCAGGCGCGAGATTTTGCCGGCCTTCAGGGTATGGACCTGGCCAAAGAAGTCACCGCGACACAAAGCTACACGTGGCGCGAAGGTAGCTGGGCTATAGGGGTGGGCTACAGTGAGCGTGCTGAATCTGATTTGCCTTGGCATGTTGTGGCCTACGACTTTGGCGTCAAACGCAATATTTTGAGGCTGTTGGTCGATCATGGTTGCCGCCTGACAGTGGTTCCTGCTCAGACCCCGGCAGCCGAAGTCCTCGCTATGAATCCAGATGGCATCTTCCTGTCCAACGGCCCGGGTGATCCAGAGCCGTGTCGCTATGCGATTGAGGCTATTCAATCTATTCTTGCAACAGATGTTCCCGTGTTTGGTATTTGTCTGGGCCACCAGTTGTTGGGCCTGGCGAGTGGCGCGGCAACTGTAAAAATGAAGTTTGGCCATCACGGTGCCAACCACCCAGTAAAAAATCTGGATGACGGGACGGTGCTGATCACCAGCCAGAACCACGGGTTTGCCGTTGATGAGCATAGTCTGCCGGACAACCTACGCATTACCCACACGTCTCTTTTCGACGGTAGTCTGCAGGGAATGCATCGCACCGATAAGAACGCCTTCAGCTTCCAAGGTCACCCAGAAGCTAGCCCGGGACCGCATGATGCTGCGCCGCTGTTCAAACACTTTATTGAATTGATCACTGCACGGGCCCAAAAGAAGTAAGCCACTATGCCGAAGCGTACTGACATAAAAAGCATTCTGATCCTCGGTGCAGGCCCTATTATTATTGGTCAAGCCTGCGAGTTTGATTACTCTGGTGCGCAGGCCTGCAAGGCGCTGCGCGAGGAAGGCTACCGGGTCATTTTGGTGAACTCCAACCCCGCCACTATCATGACCGACCCTGCAATGGCCGATGCTACCTATATCGAGCCCATCGAATGGCAGACGGTGGCCCGTATTATTGAAATAGAGCGCCCCGATGCTCTGTTGCCCACCATGGGCGGCCAGACGGCACTCAACTGTGCTCTGGATCTGGCCCGTGAAGGTGTGTTGGAGGCACATGGCGTGGAGATGATAGGGGCCAGCAAAGAGGCGATCGCCAAGGCAGAAGATCGCCAGTTGTTTGATAAAGCGATGAAGAGCATAGGTTTGGATACGCCGCGTTCTGTTATCGCCCACAGCCTCGAGGAAGCCTTTCAGGTACAGGGTTCCATCGGCTTTCCGTGCATTATTCGCCCCTCATTTACTATGGGGGGGTCCGGTGGTGGCATCGCCTATAACCGCAGTGAATTCGAGGAAATTTGTCGGCGCGGACTGGATTTATCGCCGACCAATGAGTTGTTGATAGACGAATCCCTCATCGGCTGGAAAGAGTTCGAGATGGAAGTGGTTCGTGATAAAAACGACAACTGCATCATTGTCTGTGCGATTGAGAACTTTGATGCAATGGGCGTGCACACGGGTGATTCAATCACTGTGGCGCCCGCACAGACACTAACCGATAAAGAATACCAGATCATGCGCAATGCCTCTGTGGCCGTGCTGCGTGAGATTGGAGTGGAAACTGGCGGTTCCAATGTGCAGTTCGGGCAGGACCCGAAAACCGGCCGTATGGTGATCATTGAAATGAACCCCAGAGTGTCCCGCTCCTCGGCATTGGCATCCAAGGCCACGGGTTTTCCCATTGCCAAGGTGGCGGCCAAGTTGGCAATTGGCTATACGCTAGATGAGTTACTCAATGACATTACCGGCGGCGTAACGCCCGCGTCCTTCGAACCCTCCATTGATTATGTTGTTACAAAGATCCCCCGCTTTGCGTTTGAAAAGTTTAGCGGTGCAGACGATCGTCTCACTACCCAGATGAAGTCCGTGGGTGAAGTGATGGCCATAGGCCGTACATTCCAGGAGTCTCTGCAAAAAGCACTGCGAGGCCTCGAGGTGGATTCCGCCGGATTTGAACATATGATCGACGTGGACGACCCTGAACTGCGCACTGAACTCGTGTCAGAGCTTACCAACCCGGGGCCGAACCGTATCTGGTATCTCGGAGATGCCTTCCGCGCGGGGATGAGTTTGGACGAGGTGTCTCGCTACTCTGGGGTGGACCCTTGGTTCCTTGTGCAGATCCAGGATATTGTGACTACGGAGGACAGCCTAAAAACGATCAGTCTGGAAAAAATTGATCATGCGAAAATGTTTGAACTCAAGCGCAAGGGCTTCTCAGACGAACGCCTTTCGGTATTGCTGGCTGCGTCGGAGACGAAAGTGCGGGAGCACCGCCACAACTTGGGCGTGCGTCCGGTGTTCAAACGGGTGGATACCTGTGCGGCAGAGTTTGCCTCTACCACAGCCTATATGTATTCAACGTACGAGGAAGAGTGCGAAGCGGCCCCCACAGACCGAGATAAAATTCTGATATTGGGCGGTGGCCCCAACCGTATTGGTCAGGGTATTGAATTCGATTATTGCTGCGTGCATGCGGCGTTGGCATTGAGCGAGGATGGCTATGAAACCATTATGGTCAACTGCAATCCAGAAACAGTCTCCACAGATTATGACACCTCCGACCGCCTTTATTTTGAGCCAGTGACGCTGGAGGATGTTCTTGAAATCGTCGATTTAGAGAAGCCCAAGGGTGTGATTGTGCAGTTTGGTGGCCAGACCCCGCTTAAACTCGCACGGGCACTGGAGGCTCATGGCGTGCCTATCATAGGCACTACGCCGGATGCGATCGACCGAGCGGAGGATCGTGAGCGGTTCCAGAAAATGATACAGAAGCTGGAGTTGAAGCAGCCCAACAATACGACGGTGCGCAGCACTGAAGCAGCAGTAGAGGCGGCCAAGGCCATTGGTTATCCTCTGGTAGTGCGGCCTTCCTATGTGCTCGGTGGTCGTGCCATGGAGATCGTCTATCGTGAGGAAGACCTGCTGCGCTATATGCGCGACGCAGTGCAGGCTTCCGATGAAGCTCCGGTGTTGTTGGACAGTTTTCTCAGTGCAGCGATTGAGGTGGATATCGACGCCGTTAGTGACGGTGAAGAAGTCGTAATCGGCGCGATCATGCAGCATATTGAGCAGGCTGGCGTGCATTCAGGTGACTCCGCCTGTTCCCTTCCGCCCTACAGCCTAGATGCTGAGGTGCAGGATGAAATGCGTGCGCAGGTGAAAAAAATGGCATTGGAACTAGGCGTCAAAGGACTGATGAATGTGCAGCTGGCTTGGCAGGACGATGAGATCTACGTGATTGAGGTCAATCCGCGTGCCTCGCGCACCGTGCCGTTTGTGTCCAAGTGTATAGGCGTCTCCCTCGCCAAGATTGCCGCCCGCTGTATGGTGGGACAAACGCTGGCCGAGCAGAAGTTTACCCGCGAAATTGTACCGCCTTACTTCAGTGTCAAAGAGGCTGTATTGCCGTTTAACAAATTTCCGGGAGTGGATCCGATTCTGGGGCCGGAAATGAAATCCACTGGCGAAGTCATGGGCACGGGCGACACCTTCGCCGAGGCATTCGCCAAGGCGCAGTTGGGCGTTGGTACTGGAACGCCTACCGGCGGTGCCGCACTGCTCAGTGTCCGCGATGTGGACAAGCCTGGTATTGTAGCGGTGGCTCAGGACCTCTCAGATTTGGGGTTCTCTCTGGTGGCAACGGGCGGTACCGCTCAGGTACTGGAGCAGGCGGGCCTCACGGTGCGCCGGGTGAATAAGGTGACCGAAGGCAGGCCTCACATCGTGGATATGATTAAGAACGATGAGGTAGATTTTATCGTCAACACTACCGAGGGCAGGCGTGCTATTGAGGACTCGGCTTCTATTCGCGCCAGTGCTGAATCGCGCGGTGTATTTTACACAACCACCCTGACAGCCGCAGAGGCAATCTGTATGGCATTGAAGTTCAAGGGTGAAAAGACAGTGCGGCGCCTTCAGGACCTGCACAGGAGAATTGGCTCATGACTAGGTTTCCGATGACACTGGCTGGGGAAACGATACTCAGACAGGAACTGGATCGATTAAAAAAGGTGGATCGGCCGCGCATTGTGCAGGCTATCGCAGAGGCGCGAGCACACGGTGACCTCAAGGAGAATGCCGAGTATCATGCGGCGCGTGATCAGCAGAGCTTTGCTGAGGGTCGTATCCTGGAGATTGAGGGGAAGCTGGGTAACGTCCAAGTCATTGATATTACGGCTATTCCCAAGACAGGCAGGGTGATCTTTGGCGCCACCGTTGACCTCATCAACGTGGGCACAGACGAGACTGTGAGATACCGCATCGTGGGTGAAGATGAGGCCGATGTGAAGAGCAATATGATTTCGGTGGGCTCGCCCATTGCACGTGCTCTGATAGGTAAAGAGGAGGGCGATGTGGTCGTCGTCAAGGCCCCCAGCGGTGATATCGAGTACGAAATTGATCAGGTACACCACCTCTAATTCAGCGTGATTGGGCGCCCCAGAATGCTACGGCGCGAGCGTTAAGGGTTGCTGCTATCGATTGATGCGGGCGCTATCATGTTTTGGAAAAGCCTCTCGCTTTAAAGGGGCAATTTTTCAGTCAAATCAATAATGCAAATAATTCTCATTTAGATTATCATCGGTTTTTTATTTTAGCCGAAATACCACTATGAGCCTCTCCCTTTGGGCCCTAAAAACGGGTGACCACTGCGAAATTCTGGGTTACGACGACGCTCTCGATGAGAAGTATCGTATTCGTTTAATGGAATTCGGTTTTCATCACGGCGAATCAGTGTCTTGTCTGCATTCGCTCGGTTTTGGGGCGCCCAAAGTCTACCGCGTCAGCAATACGGTCTATTCGCTGGACGATGAGGTTGCTACCCACATTATGGTCAAGATTATCCCTAGTCATGCCTAAAGTTCTCCTGATGGGTAGCCCTAATTCGGGCAAAAGTATGTTGTTTAATCGCCTGACGGGGCTGCACCATAAGGTGGCCAATTTCCCGGGTATCACCGTGGATGTCAGTGTTGGTCGAATGCAGGCGATGCCAGAGCTTGAGCTGGTGGACTTCCCGGGGACATACTCACTACAGGCTATTTCGGCGGACGAGAAGGTCGCGGTGGAGAACTTCGAACGGGCGTTAGTAGACCCTAATGTTGTTCAGGTCCTGTGTGTTATTGATGCTACTCGGCTGGAAAAAAGCCTCTACTTTACCCTGCAGGTTATTCGCGAGTGCGTGCGGCACGGCAAGCCGGTCGCTGTATTGGCCAATATGATAGATGTACTGGACACCCATAAATTAAGTCTGGATACGCAGGGGCTGTCTGCTGCACTGCAGACGCCAGTAATGCCGACCTCTGCACGCTCTGGAAAGGGCTTGGAAGCGGTTATCAGCGAACTGAAAGTAGACCATGCTGGCATGGGCAGCGAGTATGTGGAGCTGCCCGACGAGCAGTTGCGTGCTAAAGCACACGAACTCGCACATCGCTTTGGCCCCAAAGGCGATGTGTTGATCAGGAACCAGACCCGATTGGATAGTATTTTTCTCCATTCGGTGGCCGGCGGTGTCGCCTTTTTCTTTATTATGTACCTGCTGTTTCAGTCCATATTCACCTGGTCCGCACCGTTGATGGATGCGGTCGAGTATGTGCTCAGCACAATGGCGGACTGGATTGTGCCTTTGATCAGTAATCAGGTGGCGAGGGACTTTACCTCTGACGCACTGTTTGGCGGAATCGGCGCTTTTCTGGTCTTCGTGCCGCAAATTTTTGTGCTGACGTTTATCATCGGGTTGCTGGAAGACTCGGGCTACATGGCGCGAGCTGCTCTGATCTGTCATAAACCGCTGCGCCTGTTCGGCCTCACAGGGAAAAGCTTCATTCCCATGCTGTCGGGCGTGGCTTGTGCCATTCCCGCGATCTACGCGGCGCGCGCGATCGACTCACCACGCAAGCGGCTGCTGACCTATATGGCAATCCCGTTGATGCCTTGTTCTGCTCGATTGCCGGTTTACACGTTGCTGATTGCCGCCTTTATTCCCGCGGGGACGGCACTGGGTGGACTGCTCGGATGGCAGGGCATGGCCATGTTTGCTATTTATTTTTTTGGTATGTTTTGCGGGCTGCTGGTAACGGCATTGGTATCGCGCACCAGTAAGGATCATTATAACGACCTGCCTTTTGTGCTGGAACTGCCGCCCTACAGGCTCCCTAGCATGCGGCCTCTATTGCGCAATTCCTGGAACCGCTCAAAACACTTTGTAACCAAGGCTGGCAAAATCATATTTGCGGTGACGGTTGTTATTTGGATACTGGGCTATTTCCCGAACTACGGTACTGATCTGGGTGCGTCTTGGTTGGGATATATGGGCCATATCATCGAGCCATTGTTCGCCCCGCTGGGTCTTGACTGGCGCTATGGCGTTGCCATTTTAAGTTCCTTTCTGGCGCGGGAAGTATTCGTCGGCACACTGGGAACTATTTTTGGGATTGAATCTGCGGATGAGCACATGGCTCCATTGGTACAGCATATTCAAAATAGTGACCTTGCGTTGGGATCGGGCATTGCGCTGCTGGTTTTTTTCGCCATCGCGCTGCAATGTGTTTCGACACTGGCGATCCTTGCGAAGGAAAGCCAATCGAATTCGTTGGGGATAAAACTGTTCGTCGGATACTTTCTGTTTGCGTATGTTGCAGCGATTATGGCGTATCAACTGACCAATTTTTTGACCTGACACTGATGGCCGCCAATCCATTCTTTCGTGTTGAAATAGCCTGACCTACGCCAATGTCAGCTGCGCCAGCAGCGCGTAAGCGCTCGGTTAGAGCGGCTTGATTAGATTGGATAATCGCGGGTCAGGCGCGGCAGAGCGGCGCAACAGGACAATGACGCTGCCAATGCTCTGTACCATCTCGGCGCCGGTTTGCTTGCAAATCTTCTCGGCCAGTGCGGCGCGCTCCTCACGCGAGCCCACGGTGATTTTGACTTTAATCAACTCATGGTCGGTTAGGGCTCGATCAAGCTCCGCGCTGACAGTCTCGCTAAGGCCTTTGCCAGCGATGGTGACCACTGGATTGAGCTTATGACCTATAGCGCGCAGCTGCTTGATGTCGGGTTTTGTTTTCTTACTCATAGTCTTTCCAATGTACAATGCCCATCACTGCCGTGGCGGGCTAGTCTACACAAGCCGCCCCGAGCAAGAAACCGAAATTACAGTGGTCTCCTATGGCGAAGAAACGACCCTCCAGTAAAGCATGGCTAAAAGAACACCGCGATGACCCCTATGTACAGCAGGCCCAGCGAGAGGGTTATCGCTCGCGGGCTTGCTATAAGCTGCTGGAGCTGCAAGAAAAGGATAAATTTATCCGTCCCGGCATGACAGTCTTGGACCTGGGTAGTGCGCCGGGCGGTTGGTCGCAGGTGGCGATTGCGCGGGTGGGTGATCACGGCAAGGTGATTGCCTCGGATATCCTGCCCATGGACGGATTAGCCGGCGTGACCTTCATTGAGGGAGATTTCACCGAAGTGCAGGTCTTTGACAGTATTATTGCGGCTCTTGATGGCAAACGGGTGGATGTGGTTATTTCCGATATGGCACCCAATATGAGCGGTGTGAGCGCCGTAGATCAGCCTCGCGCGATCTATCTGGTGGAACTTGCCCTAGATATGGCGCAGCAGGTATTGGCCCCGGGGGGCACGTTTGTCACCAAAGTGTTTCATGGAGAGGGCTTTGATCAGGTGTTTCAAGCCACGAAAGGCTATTTTGTCAAGGTGTTGACGCGCAAACCGAAGGCTTCCAGACCCCGCTCAAGGGAGGTGTATATGGTGGCAAAGGAGTTCCGTGGCCCCTGATAATTGTATTATCGGACACCTTGAAACATGGAGACATTGCCCCAAGTATAGTAAATTGTAACTGACTGAGTTGGTGAGTCGAGCCTGCCAATGCGCCGCTGGGCGGTATTTGTCACCTTTCTTTATCAGACGCGACGGCATTCGGCAGTAATGTGACGCGTCAAGGGCACCGTATCCGTCCCCGTTACTGCCGCAGTGCAGTGCGAGCGCCGCATCTGTTGAAAATCGTTAAAGAGGTATTGGTATTGAACACTATGGTTAAGAATTTATTGCTTTGGCTGGTGATAGCAGCGGTGCTGTTGTCCGTATTCAACAACTTCAATATGAAGGGTGCCACCGAGCAGGTCGGCTATTCTCAGCTTATTGAGGAGGTTCAGCAGGACAAAGTGAAGAAAGTGGTCGTGGATGGGCTAACAATTTCGAGTGAACGCTATGACGGCTCTAAATTTGAGACTATTCGCCCGATGATGGAAGACCCCAAGCTGATCGACGATTTGCTACAGCATAACGTCGAGGTAGAGGGGCGCAAGCCTGAGCAGCAAAGCGTCTGGACACAGCTATTGGTCGCCAGTTTCCCTATTCTTATTATCATTGCCGTATTTATGTTCTTCATGCGCCAGATGCAGGGCGGCGGTGGCGGTCGCGGCGGGCCTATGAGTTTTGGCAAGAGCAAGGCCAAGCTGCTGGGTGAGGATCAGATCACCACCACGTTCGCGGATGTTGCGGGGGTGGATGAAGCGAAACAAGACGTTCAGGAGTTGGTGGAGTTTCTGCGCGATCCCAGTCGTTTTCAGAAATTGGGCGGGCGTATTCCGCGCGGCGTACTGATGGTAGGGCAGCCCGGTACCGGCAAGACCTTGCTGGCCAAGGCCATTGCCGGCGAGGCGAAAGTGCCATTCTTCTCGATATCGGGCTCAGATTTTGTGGAAATGTTCGTGGGTGTAGGTGCTTCTCGTGTGCGAGATATGTTTGAGCAAGCCAAGAAGCAGGCGCCTTGCATTATTTTTATTGACGAAATTGATGCAGTGGGACGTCACCGGGGCGCGGGCCTCGGTGGTGGCCATGACGAGCGTGAGCAAACGCTCAACCAATTACTGGTAGAGATGGATGGTTTTGAGGTGAACGACGGCGTGATCGTTATCGCCGCCACTAACCGCCCTGATGTTCTCGACCCAGCCCTGTTGAGGCCCGGCCGCTTTGACCGGCAGGTGGTGGTGAGTCTCCCTGATATCCGTGGTCGTGAGCATATTCTCAAAGTGCATATGCGCAAGGTGCCTTTGGCGGAAGATGTGGAGGCGTCTAAAATTGCGCGCGGCACACCAGGATTCTCTGGTGCTGACCTAGCGAATCTGGTCAACGAAGCGGCGCTGTTTGCCGCACGCAGCAATGTGCGTACCGTAGGTATGATCCACTTTGAATTGGCCAAAGACAAGATCATGATGGGTGCAGAGCGCAAATCTATGGTCATGTCTGAAAAGGAAAAGCGCAATACCGCTTACCATGAAGCGGGGCATGCGATTGTTGGCCGTTTGATGCCGGAACATGATCCAGTCTACAAGGTGAGTATTATTCCTCGAGGACGCGCACTGGGTGTCACTATGTTTTTGCCAGAGGAAGATCGGTACAGCCATAGCCGCCGGTTTATCATCAGCCAGATTTGCAGCCTCTTTGGGGGTCGTATCGCCGAGGAAATGACCCTTGGGAAGGATGGCGTGACGACAGGGGCATCGAACGATATTCAACGCGCAACCGATATTGCCCGGAATATGGTTACCAAGTGGGGTTTGTCAGAGAAAATGGGCCCGCTGATGTATGACGAGGCCACTGAGGAAGTGTTTCTGGGTCGCAGTGCGGGTCAGCCGCATATCAGCCATTCCGGGGAGACAGCAAAGCAGATCGATCATGAGGTTCGGCGTATTATCGACGAGTGCTATGCCACTGCGCAGCGAGTGCTGGAAGAAAATTTTGATAAATTGCATGTGATGGCAGAGGCCCTGATGGTGTACGAAACGATTGATGCCGGGCAGATCGACGACATCATGTCCGGGCGCGAGCCCCGCGAGCCTAAGGACTGGGGCAAGACTGACGGTGATGACACGCCGCAGTCCAACGCGGATGTCGCACAGGACGATTCCCCCGCTAGCCCGATTGGCGGTCCTGCTGGCGAGCACTGATCTGACGCCGTTAACATAGTGGTCGTTACTCAATATTCAGCCGGTCCGGTGTTGGAATGTGCCGGGCGCCGGCTGGACTTGTCCCGCCCTGTTGTTATGGGCATCATTAATGTGACTCCAGATTCGTTTTCTGACGGTGCTAGCCTGTACCGAGGTTCAAATCTTGATATCGAGAGGGCCATGACACGTGCTCGAGAGATGGTGGCATCGGGTGCGGCGATTCTGGATATCGGAGGGGAGTCTACTCGCCCCGGCGCCAGCCCGGTCTCTGTGAACGAAGAAATGGACAGGGTACTGCCATTGGTGGCGCGTATAGCCGCGGAATTGGAAACCGTTATCTCCGTCGACACGAGTACCCCGGCATTGATGCGTGAGGCGGCGAATGCGGGCGCAGGTTTATTGAACGACGTCCGTGCGCTCACGCGAGAAGGGGCCCTAGAGGCCGCCGCTGCAGTGAACTTGCCTATTTGTTTGATGCATATGCAGGGCGAGCCCGGCAACATGCAGGTTGCTCCACACTATGATGATGTTGTGGAGGACGTCTGTGAATATTTGCAGTCCAGAATCGCGTCCTGCGAACGGCAAGGTATCGCCCGAAACCGCTTGTTATTGGATCCTGGGTTTGGGTTTGGTAAGTCTGTCACTCACAATCTGAAGTTGCTGCGTGAGTTGCCCCGTCTAGCGGCAATCGGTCTCCCGCTTGTTGTGAGTCTGTCGCGTAAATCGCTGATTGGCAAACTGTTGGGCAGGGAGGTGGGGCAGCGCCTTCCGGCGAGTCTCGCGCTGGCGGTGCTCGCTGCCCAGCGCGGTGCTGCGGTCATAAGGACGCACGATGTGGCCGCCACTGTTGATGCTGTGTCGATGTTAATGGCCTTGGAGGAGTGTGTGGACTTATGAGCAAGCGCTATTTTGGTACTGATGGTATTCGTGGCAAAGTCGGTGAGTTCCCGATTACGCCGGACTTTATGCTCAAACTAGGCTGGGCCAGCGGACGCGTATTCTCGAGGGCGTCTAATCGGGGGCAACATTGCACGGTGATAATCGGCAAGGACACCCGTATTTCTGGCTATATGTTCGAGTCTGCTCTGGAGGCTGGCCTGGTCGCGGCTGGAGTGAATGTGAAGCTACTGGGGCCTATGCCTACGCCGGCGGTTGCGCTCATGACGCGTAAACAGAATGCGGATGCCGGCATCGTCATCAGTGCGTCACACAACCCTTTTTACGACAATGGCATTAAGTTTTTTGGCGCCGATGGTGCCAAGCTGTCCGATGAGGTGGAGCGTGCCATTGAGGCAGAGTTGGAGCAGGAGATTTCTGTCGTTGAATCGCGCAATATTGGCAAGGTACTGCGAGTTGAGGATGCTGCTGGGCGTTATGTCGAATTTTGCAAGGCGACTGTTCCCGAGGGATTCAGTTTGCGAGGCCTACGCATCGCCATAGATTGCGCGCATGGAGCCACCTACCACATTGCCCCCAGTGTTCTTAGTGAGTTGGGTGCAGAAGTGATTATCATGGGGGCACAGCCCGACGGCTTCAATATTAACGAAGGTGTCGGTTCCACCGACATGGCCGCGCTATCCGCACTGGTCAGAGATAAGGGGGCGGATATTGGCATCGCTTACGACGGTGACGGTGATCGTGTATTAATGACAGATAGTATGGGCGAGATTATCGATGGCGACGAATTGGTCTACATTATCGCTATGCACCGCTTGGCTATGGGAATAAGTGACGGCGGTGTGGTAGGTACCCAAATGTCGAATCTGGGGCTTGAATTGGCGCTTGAAGAGGCAGGGTTGCAGTTTGTGCGGGCGCAGGTGGGTGATCGTCATGTCAAAGCCATGATGGAAGAAAATGGCTGGCTTTTGGGTGGAGAATCCTCTGGGCATATCATTTGTTCTGATGTGACGACCACTGGTGACGGTATTATCGCTTCATTGCAGGTCCTGATGGCACTGCAGGGGACGAAAGGGGGGGTGCAGGCACTGCGGGCAGGCATTACCTTGTATCCCCAGACCATGATTAATATCACCGTGAGCGAAAGACCCAATCTGGAAGACCACCCTGAAATAAGCGCTGCTGTGGCGTCTGCTGAGCAGCGCCTAGGCAAGCAGGGCAGAGTGCTGCTGCGCCCCTCCGGCACTGAGCCTAAGGTGCGGGTAATGATTGAAGGAAGAGATCATGAAGAGGTGGCACTTTTGTGCGCCGAGCTGGCAGCAGAGGTAGAGCGGATTCTTGCTTGAATTGCGGTCGATGTTTGATTCTGTCGTGACAGTGTTGGGTAGGGTCCTTGTCACCGGGGGCTATCTTGGTTAAGATTGCGGCCGCTTTTTTGACTGGGGGATCCAGATGCGTCAGCCTCTGGTTGTAGGTAACTGGAAGATGCAGGGCTCTCTAGCCAGTATCGAGGCATTGCTTGGCGATCTTGTGAGTGCGACGTTGGCTGCTGGGGTTGAGGTGGCGGTGTGTCCTACTTACGTGCATCTGGCGCAAGCAGTAAGTTTGTGTCGGTTTTCGTCTTTAACGGTAGGCGCCCAGGACTGTAGTCATGTCCAATCGGGAGCCTATACCGGTGAGGTGTCTCCGGCAATGTTGACCGAGATAGGATGCCGCTGGGTGATCCTTGGACACTCGGAACGAAGACAGTATCAGGGTGAATCCGACGTTCTGATTGCCGCTAAGTTGATGTCTGCGGCAGAGGCAGGCTTGAGGCCTATTGTTTGTGTTGGGGAAACACGCGAGCAACGCGAAGCGGGAGCCGCGCAAGCGGTGGTTAGTGCTCAGCTGGAAGAGGGCTTGAAGGGTCAGGCGAACTTAGCTCAGTTAGTGTTAGCCTATGAACCGGTATGGGCGATTGGGACCGGACTGACTGCTACGCCGGAACAGGCGCAGCAAATGCATGCCTTTATGCGCGCATGTCTGGCCGATATTGCCAATGTGGATGCCGCTGCCACAAGGATTTTGTATGGCGGTAGTGTGAAGCCTGACAACGCGGCGCAGCTGTTTGCGCAGCCTGATATAGATGGCGCACTGGTGGGAGGTGCTGCTCTAGTTGCAGCAGACTTCTTGGCGATTATCAACGCAGCGGCTGCGTGACAAAAATTGTAAGCTGTCCCCTGGAGGGACTTGAATATTATGGAACAGATCATTTTGGGTGCGCACCTACTTGTCGCGGTAGCGATTATTGGCTTGATCCTGTTGCAGCAGGGTAAAGGGGCAGAAATGGGCGCGTCATTCGGTGCGGGCGGCTCCCAGACGCTCTTTGGTAGCGGTGGCGGCGGAAGTGTCCTGACCAAAGTGACGGTCTGTTTGGTCACTCTATTCTTTGCCACCAGTTTTGGCCTGGCGGTGCTGATCAATCAAAAAGCTGCCATTGTAGATGACCTCGACTTGGCTATTCCTGCGGCGGTAGAGGTAAAGCCTGCTGCAGTTGACGCAGAGCTGCCTGTTCTCGATACAGCCTCCCCTGCCGTCACGGGATCTAAAGGAGATGACTTGCCAAGCTTAGATTGATAGATATTTGCCGAAGTGGTGGAATTGGTAGACACGCCATCTTGAGGGGGTGGTGAGCTATGCTCGTGCGGGTTCAAGTCCCGCCTTCGGCACCATTTAAGACTTGACCGGACTTCACCGGTTGACCTAAGTACCTGAAAATAATATGTTATCTCTACTGGCTTCCGGTGGGGTCTGTCCTCCGGTTTATACATATGTATTGCCTATGAGGGGTATATTGCAAAGCACCAGTTACAGTCCAAGCCCGCAGCATCCGCGCTGCCTCTTGACCATAAGGACTAGTTTGGTATCGTAAAAGGGCTCTGCCCCTCAAATTCT
>ERZ888423.367-NODE-367-length-47274-cov-8.731782_pt1 | contig 47274 bp, 46 predicted proteins | sample MGYA00520523_ERZ888423 | MGnify/ENA primary metagenome ERZ888423 (study PRJEB32303, sample SAMEA104408611) | aquatic metagenome | biome: Brackish water; feature: Pelagic; material: water | place: Baltic Sea | collected 2014-06-08T10:24:00 | depth 30,27 m ... | reverse complement strand
GCAGCGTTCGCCTACATCCGAGCAGCCGCTAAGCCCGGCAAACTCGCCGCCGCGATCGGCCTCTTCACAGCCGTGCTCATGGTGTCCACGATGGCCTTCACCTTTGTGGGTGGGGCGCTGTCCTCACTCGATTGGCGCACGGCGTTCCTTGTCGTCCCCATCGTGTGCGCCATCAGTTTCTTCATCGTGCCGATCCTGCTGCCCAAGGAACCGCGGATGAAACTGCCCAGCCAGGACGTCCTCGGCCAGGTGCTTCTGGGACTCGGCATCATCGGGCTCCTCGGTGGCATCGGTGAACTCGGCAAGAGCCTCACGAGCCCGGTCGCCCTCGGCGCCATCGGCGCCGGCATCGTCTTGATCATCGTCTGGGTCATCTGGGAATCGCACAATGAGCAGCGGTTCTTCCCCGTTAGCCTCTTCAAGAACCCCATCTTCCTTGCCGCCATCGTGGCCGGATTCATCTACAACTTCGGCAACGCCGTCGTCTTCCTTCAACTGACCAATCTCTGGCAGTACGTCAATGGCCTGAAGACCCTCGAGGTGTCGATGTGGCAGTTGCCACTGCTGCTCGCCGGCATCATCTCCGGCCTGCTCACCGGTCGACTCATGTCGACCGGCAAGCTGCCCGTCCGCTACGTCCTCCTCCTCGGCGGCGTGGTGAGCGCCATCGGCATGGTCGTGCTCGGACTCACCCACAGCGGCACCTCGTTCCTGTGGTTCCTCCCCGGGGAGTTTCTGGTGGGAGCCGGCGTCGTCATCGCCGCGGTGCCCTACGGCTCGCTCATCCTCAAGGAAGCACCCGCCAAGTACTTCGGTCCCGTCTCGGGCTCGAGGCTCACCTTCGGCCAGTTTTTCTACGCCATCGGTTTTGCCTCCTCCACCATCGTGATCGACAAGCTCACCATCGGAGGCACCGTCGCCAAACTCGAGGCCGCGGGCGTGCCTGCCACTCAGGTCGGCACGGGACTGGACGCCGTAACGACGTACGCCGCCCAGAGCACCGCGCCGACGACATCGCTCGGCAAGGAGGCACTCGCCGACGCCACCGCGTCCTACGGCGTCGCCTTCGCGACGATGATGTACATCACCGCCGTCCTCATGCTGCTCGGCGGCGTCGTCGGCTACCTCCTGCTCAAGCGGGCCGGGGACCACGCCGATGATCCGACCCCCGAGTCCATCAAGCACCCCGCACCCAGCACCTCATCCGGCTGACGTCACTGCAGGCGGGGGTTACCGACCAGTAGTAATGTTCCCGACCATGGACACCCTCGACGTCGTCCGCATCGTGCTCGGCACAGCCATGATCGTGGCCGCGGCCGTCTTTGCGACCCGCCGCATCCTCTTCCTTCAGGGCATGATCCGCTCCGGCCAGCCCGCGGTCGGCCGGACCAGTCACGTGGGCAAACGGGCTGAGCTTGAGGGCACCCAGGTGCTGGGCCAAAAGAAGTTGCTGCAGTGGGCCATCCCCGGCATCGCTCACGTCTTCGCCTTCTGGGGATTCCTCGTCCTCGGCATCACGGTCATCGAGGCCCTGGGCGAGGTGTACGTCGAGAACTTCTGGTTCCCCATCATCGGCACCTGGCCCATCGTTCTCTTCCTCGAGGACCTGTTCGTCATTCTCGTCTTCGTCGGGATCGTGATCTTCGCCATCATTCGCCTGGTCAACAATCCCGCCAAGGAGGGTCGCAACTCGCGCTTCTTCGGCTCGCACACCGGTGCGGCATGGCTGGTGCTCTTCATGATCTTCAACGTCCTGTGGACGTTGGAGCTCTACCGCGGTGCCAAGCTCGCGATCTACGGCCAACTCCCCGGAGCGTTCTTCTCCAACTGGGTCGCCTCGCTGATGGAGCCGCTGGGTCTGCCGACCCTGGAGTTCATGGAGGTCGTCGGCGTCCTCCTGCACATTGGTGTCATCCTCGGCTTCCTGCTGATCGTGCTCTACTCCAAGCATCTCCACATCGGCCTCGCGCCCGTCAATGTCGCCTTCTCGCGTCTACCCAACGGGCTCGGGCCGCTCCTGCCGATGTACTCCGGTGGCAAGCCGATTGACTTCGAGGATCCGGCCGACGATGCGACGTTTGGCGTGGGTCGGATCGAGGACTTCACGTGGAAGGACACCCTCGACTTCGCGACCTGCACCGAGTGCGGTCGCTGCCAATCACAATGTCCGGCCTGGAACACCGGCAAGCCGCTCAGCCCCAAGCTCATGATCATGGATCTGCGCGAAGCGGCCTTCGCGAAAGCGCCGTACGTCATGGCCACGCAGAAGGCCAACGGGGGCGCTAACCCCCCCATAGGCGAGGTCGATGAGGCCGTGCTGGCGACGATGTCCGACACCGTCCAGGAGGCCGTCGCGCGCCCACTCGTCGGGCCCCGCGATGGCATCGACCATCAGGACACCGACGGCTACGACGCCGCCGGCCACAGGGATCAGACCGGTCCCGTCATCGACGAGGATGCCCTGTGGTCGTGCACCACATGCGGCGCCTGCGTCTATCAATGCCCGGTCGATATCGAGCACATCGATCACTTCATCGACATGCGCCGCTACCAGGTGATGATCGATACGTCGTTCCCCGCCGAACTCAACGGCATGTTCAAGAACGTCGAGACCAAGGGCAACCCGTGGGGTATGAACGCCTCGCAGCGCAACGCGTGGATCGCAGAGGTGGACTTCGATGTCCGCGTCTTCGGCAGCGACGGCGAAGAGCAGATCCCCGATGACGTGGAGTACCTCTTCTGGGTCGGCTGCGCCGGCGCCTTCGAGGATCGCGCCAAGGCGACCACCAAGGCGGTTGCCGAGTTGCTCACGATCGCGGGCGTCAACTTCATGGTGCTGGGCGAGGGTGAGACGTGCACGGGAGATCCGGCACGACGGGCCGGCAACGAATTCCTCTTCCAGATGCAGGGCATGCAAAACGTCGAGATGCTCAATGGGATCAAGGCCAGGAAGATCGTGGTCACATGTCCGCACTGCATGAACACCATCGGGCGCGAATATCCGCAAATCGGCGGCGACTACGAGGTCGTGCACCACTCGCAACTGCTCGCCACACTGGTGGCGGAAGGTCGCCTCACGCCCGTGACGCCACCAGAGTCAGGTGTCAAAGAGAAGGTCACGTATCACGACCCCTGCTACCTCGGCCGGCACAACAACGTCTACGTCCCGCCGCGCGACCTCATTCGGGATGTACCCGGCGTAGAACTCATTGAGATGGAGCGCAGTGGCCCGACATCCTTCTGCTGCGGTGCGGGTGGTGCGCGCATGTGGATGGAGGAAAAGCTCGGCTCCAAGGTCAACGTGAATCGCGCTGATGAGGCGATCGCCACCGGCGCATCCACGATCGCGGTGGCCTGCCCCTTCTGCTCGGTGATGCTCAATGACGCGGTGACGGCCCGTCAGCAGGAGGGTGTCGCCGCAGGGGTGCAGGTGCAGGATGTCGCCGCGCTCATGCTGGCCAGCGTCAAAGCCAAGGTGTAGCGGGTCCACGGCGTCCGAGCCCATCGCCGGAGGTGTTCTCCGGGTCAAAAGCCATCGCCGGAGGTGTTCTCCGGGTCAAAAGCGCCACCGGGTGAAGCTCAGCGCCCGCAGAATGGTGGGCGCCTACTCCCCGATGGGCGTGACGTGGAAGTTCGCGAAGGACCGGGACGGTGTCGGACCGCGCTGGCCCTGGTAGCGGGAGCCATAGACCGAGGATCCGTAGGGGTGCTCCGCCGGCGATGACAGCCGGAAGAGGCACAGCTGCCCGATCTTCATCCCCGGCCACAGTTTGATGGGCAGGGTCGCGACATTGGACAACTCCAGTGTCACGTGACCAGAAAATCCAGGATCGATGAAACCCGCGGTGGAGTGCGTCAATAGGCCAAGCCGTCCCAACGACGACTTGCCCTCGAGTCGGCCCGCAATGTCGTCGGGCAGGGTCACGACCTCGTACGTCGATGCGAGGACGAATTCACCCGGATGAAGGATGAAGGCCTCCTCGGCGCCCACCTCGACGAGCTCGGTGAGGTCGGGCTGCTCCTCGGCGGGATCGATGTGCGGGTAGCGATGGTTCTCGAAGACCCGGAAGTAGCGATCAAGGCGCACGTCGACACTGGATGGCTGGATCATGCCCGGGTCGTAGGGCTCCAGCGCCACTCGCCCAGTCTCGATCTCAGCACGCAGGTCTCGGTCGGATAGAAGCACAGGGGGAGGCTATCGGAGCGCGTCGGTCAGCGGATCGTCGTCCTCATCCTCCCCGATGGATATCCGCCCGAACCCCCGCATCTGGCGTACGACGTACTGAATGCGACCCAGCAGCGACACCGACTCCAGCACATCCCCGGGGCGATGAGCCGCGAGCTCATCCGCAATGCGTCGCAGCCGCTCGTCCAGATCAGCAGCCAACTGGTCCACCTCCTGCGACGACGTCGTACGCACGGGAGTGCCCTCCTCGCCGAGGGACGCCCGACCCAGCCGCTGCAGGTCTGCCAGGAGGCTGGCGAATCGCTCAGCCGTCAGGGCGGGAGGCAGACCCGCACGGTCGTACTGAAGGTTGGCCGCACCGGTGATCCCGCGTATCTGAATGCCCATGCCTGACAGGCGCCGTAGCCGGATCGCGTCATCGTCCAGAGCCACCCGCACCCGTCGCCCGCGAGGATTGAAGGCACTGCTTTCAGCCAGGGCGACCAACTCGGTGCGAGCCTTATCTGCCACGGTGCGCAGATTGCGGCTGTCCATCACGAAGGCATGACTCATGCCCGTCGGCAGCGGGGTCGGATGCTGCCCTGACTGGCGCTGGAGCAGGGCCAGGACCGCAAGGATTGCTTCTCGATACGACTCCATTGCCTTCGCGAACTTCTCCGGCTTTGGTCGAGACGGCGGCACGTACACGGCGATCAGCCCGATCGCCCCGCCAACCACCACGTTGATGATGCGCCACATATCGCTGTCGAGGGAGCCGGCGCCGAGAGCGAAGACAAAGAGCACAGCAATCGGGATTTGGAACTGCCCACCGAGCGAGAAGGGCAGGCGGCTCGCAATAAGCATCGACACGGACAGAGCGATAAAGACCGACCACCAGGACACTCCGACCAGGTTGATCCACACGGACGCCGCCAACACCCCCGCCGCGGTGCCCAGGATCCGCTGCGCCGAGAGCCCCAGCGCACTCCACGGCGACGAGCCGATCACCATCAGGGTCGTCAGCGGGGCAAAGATCCCGAACGACCCCGGCGAAATCCAGATCCCGACGGCCCAGGAGATTGTGACCGCGACGGCAATACGCAGCACCTGCCAGGGCGAGTTGAAGCCGACGGGCCGCTGCTGCAACACATCGGTCAGTCGAAGGTCCGGCAGGACCTCCTGACCGTCATCGCGATGGCGCTGGTTGTCGTGACTCACAGGCACACCATAGATTCATGGGTAGTGTCGCCGCGTGCACCTCAAGATCAGCGACCCCGGTCGCGTGGGATTGCGACGGGCCACGCGGGCGGCGATCGGCACGCCCATTGCACTGGTGCTGTCTCTCACGCTCCTGCCTGATACGCCCGGTCCGGTCCTGGCGGCGTTCGGGACGATCTCACTCCTGGGTGCCGCAGATTTTGGCGGATCCATCCGCAGGCGGACAACATCCATCCTCTCCACCGGAGTTGCTGGAGCACTGCTTATCCCCATCGGCGTACTCGCAGCCTCGCACGTGATCTCCGCGGTGGTGGTGACCTTCCTCGTCACCGGTACCCTCGCCTTCCTCGTTGCACTCCGCGGGACCTTCGCCAGTGCCTGCCCGTCGCTCACGACGATCTACATCGCCAGCGTCATGGTGGCAACGTCCACGGACGCGATCACACCCATGATCGCCGGGTGGGGAATCGCCATCGCGGTGTCACTTCCCGTGACACTCCTGATCCTGCCGCGACGCAATCTCGCTCCCGTGCGCGCCGCCTGCGCCACGGCGATGGGGACTCTCTCCGACGCCATCCAGCGCCGAGCACAGGGAGAAGATCTTGACCAGGCGCCCATAAGGGCAGCGCTCACGCAATTACAAGCCTCCTACCTCGGCAACCCCTTTCGCGCGGCCGGCCTGAACCACTCCGATCGGGCGCTGATCATCCTCGTCGGCCAGATCGAAACCCTGCTGGTCGCGATGACCCGCGGGGATGAATACAGCCGGCCGATCAGCGCACTGCCGTTGACCCGTGACCTCATCACCGCCAGTGGAGGGTGCCTGGAGGAACAGGCGCGAGCACTGACCCGCGACCTCGACAGGCCCCCCTCCTCCCAACGCCTCGTCGAGGTGTGGAACGCACAGTGGGACAGTGCCGTCGCGACGCTGGGTGATACGACGTACGGCGATGCAGGCGAGCGCGTGCGCGTCGTCAATCACGCCTTTGTCGATCGGGCGATGGCCATCGCCGTGGTGCGCCTCGGGATCCTGGTCAGGCGCGTCCTGCGTCAACCCGAAGAGACCTTCGCCCCCTCACAGCACACGATCCCAGAGCCCCCGCAGGCGCACCCGTGGAAGGATCTCGCCAGCCAACTCACACTGCAATCCCCGTGGCTGCGCACCGCCCTGCGCACCGGCATAGCCCTCGCGCTCGCCAGCCTGGTCGTCGAGGTCATGGGTATCGCCCACGGAATCTGGGTCATGCTCGGGGTCGTGGCGACCCTGCGCCTCGACGGCATAGCCACCCTGAGGACCTCACTGCTCGCGGTTGTTGGCACCTTTGGTGGGGTGCTTCTCGGCTACGGCCTACTCGAGGTGGACGGCACCCATCGTGGGTTCCTATGGATGACACTTTTTGTCGTGGCATTTCTCGCTGTTTACACCCAGGCGACGACGGCTTACGTCATTGGGCAGGCCGCGTTCTCGCTCTTTGTCATCGTGTCCTTCACCCTGATCACGTGGCCACCCGATCTGCGGATCGTCGACCAAAGATTCACGGACATCGTCATCGGCGCCGCCATCAGCGCCCTGGTGGCCCTACTCATGTGGCCCCATGGCGTGGCCAGCGGGCTCCGCAGCAACGTCGCGGACGCCATCACGCAGGGGGCTCAACTCCTGCGCAACGCCACTGCCAACCTCCTCCGGGGACCCGGCCACGTCACCGCAGCGGAGTTGTCACGCATGTCCGGTGCCTTCTCCCGGTCGATGGAGGTTGTGGAAGTGACCCTTTCCTCTCGAGCCCCCGGGGCGGTCGATCGCGCCCATGCGTGGGAGGAGGTCATCGGACAACTGCGCACGCTCACGGTCAGCGGTCACCTCATCAACCAGTGGTCCCAGGATGCAGCACCCATCCAGGACATCGTTCCGGCTCTCGTCGGACCCATTCAGTCCGATTGCGACAGCGCGGTGGACGCATGGGATCGCGTCGCACGCATCATCGAAGGGCAGACCCCGGGAGACCCGATCGCCGAGCCTGACTTCCTGGCCATGGCAACCGACATCGCCGCGGATGCGGATCTGACATCCACGGCGGTCGCCGATCGCATGGTGGGCGCCATCTGGACCCACGGATGGATACGCACATCGCTGAGCGCTGCGAATTCCACGGAAGTCCCCGCTCCACCCCGGTAGAGGGAGCCCCTGGCATACTCCTCACCTGCGGAGGGTCACCTCCTACGCGGGTGTAGTTCAATGGCAGAACATCAGCTTCCCAAGCTGACAGCGCGGGTTCGATTCCCGTCACCCGCTCTCGCAGAGAGCGCACCCGGGAATCGGGAGGAGTGCGGCGACGGCTCCCGTCACCCGCTCCACCGAAAAGCTCCCTAACAGATGGGTGGACTGCACGGGCTGGGTCGCGTGATAACTTGACCGACCTGCACGATTCGACCTTCGATTCGGGGCGGCCGACCTCCTCGATCCGATCTGGGGCCTTTCATGACAGCGACACTGCCTGCCCAACAGGATGCCGTCAGCGAGACGGGGTCCGCGCCCTCAAAGCGGGGACTGCACATTTCGCTTCGCCTGAAGCTGCTCGGAGCCTTCACCGGTGCCTTCACGATCGTCTTCATCTTCATCGCCGTGTGGATCTTCCAGTTCACCAGCGATACCACACAGAACCGCCTCGTTTCCGAGCTCGCACAGGCGGCCAAGGGTGGTGCCGCGACGATCGACGCCGACCAGTTCGTCGAACTCATCACCACCGTTCCCGCCGTACCCGGTCCGCAGCTTGCCGACGGTACAGGCGCGGGCTACCCGGACAGCCCGCTGTTCACGGCGATCGCGCAGGACCTGCTCGATCTTCGACTCATCGTTGTCGACGCCGGTGCGTACAGCTACTTCCAGGATCCTGACGATGGCCAGCTGTACTTCGCTGCTTCCGCGGGTTATCTGCTCGATCCCCAACGAGGCGTCACCTACAAGGTGCCCGTTGCCGATATCGTCGGTCCGACGACCTACGGGTACATGGAGCAGGGTCTCAGCGCGACGGTCAACGAGCCCGAATACTCCGATCAGTACGGAAGTTTCATCTCGGCCTACTCTCCCATTCTGGATTCCGCAGGTAACTCCGTCGGAGCCGTCGGGTTGGACTTCCCGCTGACCTATGTCGATGAGGTGGAGACCCAGACGCGCCAGCGCATCATTCCTATCCTGCTGGGCACCTACCTCGTCCTGCTCCTCCTCGTCCTGTTCCTGTCCACCACCATCACCCGGCCGGTCAAGCGCTTGACCTCAGCAACGACGCGCATTGCCGACGGCGAGTACGACGTGGACCTGAAAGGCGTCACCGAGACGAGGTTCCCCGACGAGTTGGCTACCCTCGCCGACTCCTTCGCCATCATGGTTTCCAAGGTCGCAGCCCGCGAGCAGTCCCTGACCCGCGAGGTCCAGCGCCTGAAGGTCGAAATCGACCAGGGTCGTCGAGCGGAGGCTGTCCGAGAGATCACCGAATCCGACGCCTTCGCTGAGATCGCCGAGCGCGCAGCGGAGATGCGCCGACGCATGCGGGATCGCGACGAGGAGTGATCGACTCTTTCGCACTCGCACACGTCCCCGGCGTGACCATCGTGGATGTTCTGCCCGGCGTCACCGAGATGCGACTTCGACAACTGCAGACCGTGCATCAACGGTGGTTTCCCGATCATTCCCATGTCGTCGAGGAAATGGCCGAGGCGTGGGTGAGCGGTCGGTTCGATCCCGATATCGCGGTGCACCAGTGGCTGCTGTTGCACGATGACGTCCCCTGCGGGCTGTTCATCTTCCATGTCAACCTGCGACTCGGGATCGTCCTGCGGCACTTTCTCGCGATGGACGAGCAGGTGCGGGCGATACTCGCCGATGGCTGGGTGCGCCACCTCATCGCCGCATGTGAAAAGCAGGCGGTGGTCGATGCGGCAGCGGAGGGGGTTGAAATCTACGCCCTGATCAGCGAGATCGGATCCGACCAGCCTCGTCTGCTCGCTCACTGGGAAGCCCTGGGTCACCAGGCATTTCCCGAGCTCGGCTACCAGGAGCCCTACCATGGCAAACACTGGGCCGACCATGGTGAACCGGTCTACTTCCCGATGATCGCGAACATCTACATGACGCCAGCCGGACGGGCACGACCCGTCGGCGAGGTCATCGAGCGCGCTGTGAGGGCGTTCCTGGTCGACCACTACCGGCTACCCCCCGAGCACCCCGTGGTGGCGGGGATTCTCACTCGGGCACGGAATGCTCCAGATCTTCCTGATCAGACCGACTGACCAGAGCGCTCTGACTCAGGTGAAATCGAGCGTGCGGTTCTGCTTGCGCCGCCGCAGTCGCCAATTGAGCAGACTGTCCTCCCAGCCACGCAGTACTCGGATCGAGAGAGGGATGGCGACTGCGGCGAGCACAGCCACGATGATTCCGGTGATCCACGACAGCCCTGTGACGACGGCAATGATCGCGAGCGGGGCCGACAGTAGGAGTCCTATCGCCACCGGGAGCAAATCGACGAGGAAGGACACGCGGGTGCGTCTCTCGTCGGGGACCAGCGCCAAGGCTGCCCGTCGGGCATTCTCATCGACGCTCCATCGCGGTATGCGCCACAGCGTGATCGCGATGGCGAAGATGACGAGGGACTCCAGCACCGCGCCCAGAGCTAGGAGCAGTCCCGCTGCCACCGTGGCGATTGGAAGGACCAGCAGGGTGCCGGGGATACCGAGACGCTCGAGGATCCGTTCCGCCGACGTCGCCTGAATGAGCCAGGCCACCAGGAAGCTCGCCAGACTGATCCCGGCGAAGAAGACCTGGATTCGGCCCGCATCTAGGTCGAGGAGTTCCCCCGAACCCACCATGAAGGCGATGAAACCGGTCATCCCCGCGGCGAAGGTGACGATGGAGGCGAGGAGGAAGGTGCGCCAGATCGGCACACCGGTCACAAAATCCCAGGCACTGGCCAACGATGCCCGCAGGCTCTCTTCCCTGGCCAATCCCCGAGCGGCAGCGGATGAGCGCATGAGCCGAGGAAGGAGCATGGCGAGGATCACGCACACGATCGGATCCACGATCAGAAGCGACGTCAGGGGGATGGAGATGGCATCAAGCAGGAATGGAGCTCCGGCAGCAATTGCCAACCCGGCCACCTGGCCCAGATAGATCCAGGTCACCAGCCAGCCGAACACCTTGCGTCCCTCGGCCACGTTGAACTCATCACCGGCCAGAGCCCATATCAGGAGTGGGATCAGGAAGTTCAATTGATCAGCCAGGATCCACACCAGCCCGATCGCCACGACCGGTGCTATTGATCCGGCGATCAGTCCCAGCGCGGCGGCGAAAACCACCGCGTATCCCAGGGTCACCCAGCGCAGCATTCGCAGCCGAGCTCCGGCATCGACGAACCGGAACATGAGCAACGCACCGAGCATCAGCCCGAGGCCACCGAGCGGGTACATGACCAGCAGTGCGGAGGGTCCGGCGAGAGACAACATCTGGCTGGCCGCCACCATCTCGGTCAAGAATCCCGCAAGGGAGACCGCGAGTAGCGCGATGGCCATGGGCAGCGCACGACGCTTCAGACTGACGACGCCGGGCATGTCGCCGCGCAGTTCGCCCCTCTCGCGCGGGACCTGCACCTCACTCTTGCGAGCGGCGAGGAAGTCCCAATCGCCCCCCTCGGACGACATCAGCTAGCCCTTCAGCCGCTCGGCCACACCCCGGATCTGCTGCGACCAAGGGTGATCAGGCTGGGTGAGAGAGAACAACCCGCTGGACGCGTTTTGCACGACCTCCTCGGACAACGGGAGGATTGCGGCCGTCTCCGCGCCGTACGCCGCGGTCATCTGCTCGCGCAGATCGTCGACGTCGACACCTCGCGGGACCTTGTTGACCATCAGGTAGAGCGTGGGAACCCCGAGTTTGCGAGCGACATCGACCGTCACCGCAGTCCCCTGGAAATCCTGGCGGTCTGGACGCAAGATGAGCAGGAGGACGTCACTGATGGTGATGGACAGCAGGGTCTCCTCATTCAGGCCCGGGTGGGTATCGATGAGCAGGAAGTCCAACTGCAAGGCCCTGGCCAGGTCTCGGAAGCCATCGTTCAGCGTGCCGACGTCGTAACCCTCTCGCAGGACGCGGGCGATATCCCCTGCCTTCATGCTGGACGGCACGAGGTACAGGGCACCGCCGTCGACAACGTCGATCGATGCCCTAACCCGGTCGGTGACATCGTGGGCGGCCTGCTCAATCGGCATCTTCCCCCACAGATAGTCGTTGAGCGTGTTGTCCATATGTTCATCGAAGCCGAAGAGCACGTGGACGCCCGGGCTTTGGATATCGGTGTCGATCACGGCCACTCGGGCACCCATCGCTGCAAGGTGAGCCGCCAGATTCGAGGTGCTGTTGCTCTTGCCAGTCCCACCCCGGAAGGAATGAATGGACACCACCGTCGTCATCTGCGCTCCTCATAATCGGTACCGTGGCCCCACTATAGGGGTCGGGAATCAGTCTCATTGAGCCGTATCGAATAGGCCTGAACGTCACTTCGCTGACGGATATGCAGGATGATTCCCCCGTGACACGGACCCGATCCAGACTCAGCCTGTCCTGGCGCGTGTCACTCCTCATCGCAGCCCTGCTCGTTGCCTCGGCGATCAGCACCACCGCCTTCGCCTTCCGGGCGATCCAGGCGGAGCTGTACGCGCAGTCCGATGAGGCTGTCGGCAACATCCACACCTCCGTCGCCGCAGTAATCGAAGCCGAATACGACGACATCGAGCGCTTTCGGACAACGGCACTAGACCGACGGAAGGCCTCACTCCAAGATGTCGCGGCGCCATTGCCCGTCACCCTCGATGCCCTTCGACTCGCAGTGACCGAGGGCACGATCACGCAGGAGGACGCACAGGCTCGTGCCCTGCAGTTGCTCAAGGAGGTGAGGTTCGCCAACAACGACTACTTCTTCACCTACAACCGAGACCTGATCGCGATCTCCCACCCCGACGATCGATTCGAGGGCCGCGACCTCAGCGGCCTGCAAGATCCCGACGGAGTGTTCGTCCTGCAGGAGATCCGGGATGTCGCCTTGAATCAGGGCAGCGGCTTTGTCTCCTACCGCTGGGAACGCCTCGACGGGGCCGAACCGAGTCCGAAGCTCGGCTACGTCTTCCACTATGAACCCTGGGACTGGATCATCGGCACCGGCGTGTACATCGATGACATCGACACCGAGGTGGCCCAGCGCACCGAGCTCGTGGCCGCCGATCTGGAACGCACCTTCGAGGAGATCACCTTCGCTGAGGATGGGTTCTTCTTCATCCTGGACCGAGAGGGGCAGATCGTCTCAGCGGCGAGTCCGGCCGTGCGTGCTCTCGCCGACACTGCCGAGGGGCGTGACCTGCTGGCTGACATCGTCGCGGCCGCTCCGACCCAACCGGGGGTCGAGGAGCAACTCACACTCACGGATCCGTGGGGTCAGGAATCGGATTCCACCTGGTCGCTGCTTGCGTCGACCACGGCCGGGGGCCTGGACTGGATCCTGGTGTCGGCCGTGCCCGAGGAGCGCCTCGGTGCTCCGGGTCGCTCCCTCGCGGTGCAACTGGTCGGACTCAGCATCGTGGTCCTGCTCCTGGGTCTCGCCCTGGGCTTCCTCGTCAGTCGCCGCATCACCAAGCCGGTCGACCAGATCACCACCGCCGCCCGCAGCCTGGCCGATGGATCCTTCGATCCCACGGTGCTCGATGCTGCTGCGAGGCGATCCGATGAGGTCGGCGACCTGGCTCGCACGTTCCAGAGGATGGGCACCGAGATCATCGAACGAGAGAACCTGCTGCGCGCCCAGGTCGAAGGCCTCACCGTGCAGATCGATCGAGTCCGGGTGAACGAGCAGGTCGCACAGATTACCGACAGTGACTACTTCCGTGACCTCAAAGCTCGCGCTGATGAACTCCGGCGTCGCGAGCGGTGACCGTGCCGAGAACTATGGTTCGACAATTCGATCGAGGAGTTCCTTGGATGTCCGGCGCCCTTTTCGCTCTATCACGGGGTGGATGACGTCTCCGGACCTGCGGACAGCACCGTCTTGCACGAGTAGGGCGATTGCGCTGGCGAGTCCGTCGGGGTCTACGTCGGGAAGGGACTCGAGCAGATCCCTCTCCGTCAGTGGCCCGCCCCGCAGCAGACAGGTCATGATTCGACGCTCGGTCTCCGATCTATCCAATAGACCGGTCAGGCCTGCACTGATCGCCGATCTGCTCAAGGAACGCACCACACACGCGTCCACTGCACGGGCACCCTCGGCTCTGCGTTCACCAACGGTGAGCCGAAGATCCCCGCAGTGATTTCCCGGACCAATGACCGCGACGCGCCTGGATTCATCGCCCTCACGAATCGATATCTCTACCCGACCCGAGACCACGAAGAAGATGCGATCGGACAGGTCCCCCTGCCGATAGATGATGTCGTTGGGTTCAAACCTCTCGGTCACGAGACGCGCATAGAGGTTTTCCTGGGCACCTTCGCCAAGGCCCAGAACACTTAGGTCTACGTCATCGGGCGCGAGGCGCTGGCCCCAAATGCGCGCGTACTCCGGTGAGTTGACCAGCAGATTTTCGTGTGAGTCATTGAGAATCTCATGCTCCTGCACAAGAATCATGGAGTCCATGGCTGCGGCTGTGTCAGGAGTTCCGATCGCCACCACGACCGACTCGATTCCGGATTCGCGGATCGCTTTGACCAAGGGCCGGGCAGTATCAGGATCGGCCAACGCAATCAAGGGACCGACGAGCAAGGTCTTCGGTGCGGCAGCAATCGCGGTGCCGAGGATGAGTCTTTGTCGTTCGTCCGCCGTCAACGCGGATGCCATGGCTCCCAGTGGACGATCTAGTCCGCCTGGCAAATCCGCTAGGTGGGCCAGGCCCACCGACTCCAGCAACCGCGCCGCATCCTCGTCGGAAAGGTCCGGGGCACATGAGCGCAGGTGTTCGTGGACGCTCACATTGAATGCGACTGAGTCGGCTGGAACATGGACGATGTGGGGAAGGACTCCCGGCATACGAATCGGGGTCCCATCCAGGGTGATCCGCCATGGGTCCGGGTGTATCCCGGCAGACAGTGCCGTCAGCGCGCTGTCTCTATCCAGCGTCACCGGGGTCACCAGACCCACCATGTGCGTGCCCCCCGGCTGCGAATCCGTATCAACCGAAAACGCTTGACCCCGGGGTGCACCTTGAAAGTCAGGGTTCTCAGCGTGCGGTTCAGGGGCCAGAACCATGTCAATTCGATGCCGACTCACAACCGCGAGATTGAGCGATCGAGCCCAATGTGGCAAAACACGAAGGCCAGCAACCACCGCCTCCACGTACAGGAGTGCTGCGGCGATCGACGCCAGTCCCGGTCCCCCCGTCGTCACGCCGAAGACGACAACGGCGAGGAGCCCGAGCATGCCGGCTGCATATGCACCCGTTGATAAGCGAGCAACGAGCGCGCCTTGGCCAATCGATTGCGAGGTCAAGGTGTAGGTGCGAGTCGCGAATCGCGATTCGATCCACCCCTCCAAGCGAAGGCCCGCGATGGTTCTGGGCGATGTGATCGCCTCGTCCACTGATTCACCGACGCGGCTACTCGCCGATAGTCGATCGCGGTCCCTGATGAGCAAGAGGCGACCCACTGTCCGACGCACCAGGATGAAGCCGATCGTCGCAAGAGTCATGACCAGTCCAGCTCGCCACTCAATGACGGTCAACATCGTCAAACTCACGAGGATGCGAATCACTGCCGGGAAGCCAATGGCAACGGTCATGGAGAATGCTTCGCTGATATGGTCAACATCCATAGTGTGACGACTGACCACTGATGAGCGGACCAATCCGTCGCGCCGAATGACCCTGACTCGCAAGGCCTGGGCAAAAATCGCCCGGCGGAGTCGCCCGGCAGACTTCGCGGCCACGTAGTACGCGCCGAAGTCGGTCGCATAAAACCCAGCGACCACGACGGCAATAGACAGCGTCAAGAGTGCGATCGGCCCCGGAGCCCACACCCCGCCATTAAGGATCGACTCCACCTGCAGGGGGATGACCGCCTGAATCGCGAGCACGATGCCGGCCATGGCCACGGTTAACGCGAGGCGCCAACGCGACTCGCGAACATAGGGCCAGAACCAGCGCAGCAGTCCGCGAATCGGCTGATCACCGCCAATGGCCCTGCTGACACCACGAACCGTTGCCGTCACGGGACAAGTTTGTCAGTGAGATTCCTCGAGGTGCCTTCGGGTGCCGCGATATCCATGGCTCAGAGCCCCACGGGCGGCCACTCTGTCGCGCTGCCCGGTCGAGCATGGCACCCTAGAGGGGTGACCGCCGTCGATGACTCCCTGGATGTCCGCCTCCTCCTCGACCTTGAGTCGGTCGTGGAGGCCGAGCTCAGCCGGCATCTCGCCATGCATAAGCCGTGGAATCCCCACGACTACGTGCCCTGGGATGAGGGCCGCAACTTCGCATTCCTCGGCGGGGAGGACTGGTCACCCGAGCAGCAACGCTATAGCCAGGCCGCCCGATCGAGTCTCTTTGTCAATCTCCTTACCGAGGACAATCTGCCCAGTTATCACCACGAGATCGCGGGCATGTTCGGCCGTGACGGCGCGTGGGGGACGTGGGTCGGGCGGTGGACGGCTGAAGAAAATCGTCACGCCGTCGCCATCCGCGACTACCTCGTCGTCACGCGGGCCGTGGATCCCGTTGCCCTCGAGGAAGCACGCATGGTGCACATGACCGAGGGCTTCCATGCTGTCCATCCGGGACTTCTGCACGGGGTCGCCTACGTCTCCTTCCAGGAGCTTGCCACCCGCGTGTCCCATCGCAACACCGGAGCGGCCACCGGAGATCCGCTCGCCGAGCAACTCTTCCAGCGCATTGCGCTCGACGAAAACCTGCACATGCTCTTCTACCGCAACGTTTTTAACGCGGCGTTGGAGCACTCACCCGACTCCGCAATGCGCGCCATCACCGAGACTGTCCGTGACTTCGCGATGCCCGGCAATGGCATTGAGGGCTTCGGGCGCAAGTCCATGGAGATCGCCGTCGCTGGCATCTATGACCTGCGCCAGCACATCGACGAGGTCCTCATGCCGGTCCTGCGCTACTGGCGGATCTTTGAGCGCAATGACTTCGGTCCCGAGGGTGAGCTGGCACGCCAGGAGCTCGCGACGTTTCTCGAGGGCCTTCAGGTGCAGGCCACACGCTTCGACGATCGCCGCGAGGCCATGGCCCTGCGACTGGGCTGGACCGACTGACACAGGCTGGCCCAGCCTGGTCCGTCCCAGTTTGATCGCGGAGGGACATTAGGCCGCGTCAATCTCCCCACGAGGACATGGGGGTCGGTACGGTCATGTCATGTCTGAGACTCGCACCCGCCCCAGCCAGGTGACCATCGTGGTGATCCTCATCTGGATCACCTTCGCGTTGACCCTCGTCGGGGCTATCGCCACTATCCTCGCCGGCACCGCCATCGCGGCGAGTGATGAGGCCTCGGTCGAGCAGTTCCTCAAGGATCTTGATCTGCCCACCGACTGGAGCACGACCGCGGGTCCCATCGTCATCGTGGCAGGCTCACTCATGCTGCTCATCGCGCTGGTGGAGGCCATCTTTGCCGTGGCGATCGGGCGGGGGAGCAATATTGCGCGCATCCTGCTGGCCATCCTCATCGTCATCCGTCTCATCGGCGGCCTGGTCTTCATCCTGACGAGTTTCGGCACGGGCTCATTCATGTTCGGCATCTTCCTCGACATGGCGCTGGGCATCCTCGTGCTCCTGCTGCTCTTCAACAGTGAATCCAATAAGTTCTTCACCGATGAGGTGCCCGCGCGCTAAGCGCCTGACCTGAGGGTGCTTGGCGGCTAGGGGGCCGGAGCGTAGGCGCCCGGCTCTGAATCCCCGGCGATCCGGGCGATCTGGGGCACCACCAGGACCCACGTGATGATGTGCGGGATGAGCAGCCAGATCCGCGTCGACCAGAGGACATCTGCTGGCTGCAGGAGCGGACTCGCACATGACAGCACCGCGATAGCGGTACCCGCCCAGAAGACGATGCGCTGCGCGTGACGTCGACCGAGGGCGAGCGCTGACAGCAACGCCCCCACCACTGCGGCCAGCAGGGGCACGACGAGCATGAGCACCCACGGCACAACCTGGAGTGAGTCACTGCCGGGCACGGTCACCTCAAAGGGCACCCCCAGGAGCCGGCCCAGCCCGTAGATGGCCAGGCTCAAGACACCCGACCAGGCGCCCGTCACGACTGCGGCGTACACCAGGTTGGAGGTGTGCGGGGCAGCGCTGGCCGGCGGTGGCACGGGGGTGACGGAGCCGTCCCAGGGTGCACTCACGGGCGACACCGTACGCCGACCCTCCCGTGACTGGTCCGGGCGCCCTCTTGCATCCCCTACCGATCAGTAGCATGATGATGTTACTGACGGGTAACACTGAGGGTCACCCTCGTACGCCGAGCGCTTTGGAGCCGCCATGTCCCACTACCGCGCCAACCTTCGCGATATCGACTTCAACCTCTTCGAGGTCTTCGGCGCTGCCGATCGACTGGGCACCGGCCCCTTTGCCGACATGGATCCCGACACCGCCAGGGAGGCCCTCGCGGAAATCGAGCGCCTGTGTGTCGGGCCGGTGGCGGAGTCCTATCTCTCCAGCGACCGCAACCCACCGGTGTACGACCCGGCGACCTACTCCGTCACCATGCCGGAGGACTTCGTGAAGTCCTACCACGCGCTCATGGATTCAGAGTGGTGGCGGCTGGATCTGCCCGAGCACCTCGGTGGTGCCAGCGCACCTCCGTCACTGCGTTGGTCCGCGGCCGAGATGATGCTCGGTGCCAATCCCGGTGCCTTCATGTACATGTCCGGTCCCGGGTTTGCGGCCATCCTGGATCGCATCGGCAACGCGGATCAAAAGCGTTGGGCCGAACTCATGATCAACAACCGCTGGGGCGCCACGATGGTCCTCACCGAGCCGGATGCCGGATCCGATGTGGGCGCCGGACGCACCAAGGCCTTCGCTAACGACGACGGCACGTGGCGGATCGAAGGTGTGAAGCGCTTCATCACCTCCGCCGAGCACAACATGTCCGACAACATCGTGCACCTCGTCCTGGCCCGCCCGGTCGGCGTCGAAGGCAAGGGTGGTCCCGGCACCAAGGGACTCTCCCTCTTCCTCGTGCCGAAGTTCCACGTGGATCTTGAGACCGGTGAGCTCGGTGAGCGCAATGGTGCCTACGTCACCAACGTCGAGAAGAAGATGGGCCTGAAGGTCTCCACAACCTGCGAGCTGACCTTCGGCGACAAGGAGCCGGCAATCGGCTGGCTCGTCGGTGACGTGCATGACGGCATCGCCCAGATGTTCCAGGTCATCGAATATGCCCGCATGATGGTGGGGACCAAGGCCATCGCCCAACTTTCGGCCGGCTACCTCGCCGCATTGGACTACGCCAAGACGCGCGTGCAGGGCGCCAAACTGCCCGAGATGATGGACAAGGCAGCCGCGCGCGTCGAGATCATCAATCACCCAGACGTTCGCCGCGGCCTCATGCTCCAGAAGTCCTACGTCGAGGGCATGCGAGCCCTCATTCACTACACCGCTCAGTGGCAGGACCTCATCATGATGAGCCACCAGGGTGTCGACGGGATCGACGTCGATATGGCGGAGCGCATGAACGACCTTCTGCTCCCGATCGTCAAGGGTGTCGGATCCGAGCGCTCCTATGAGTTGCTCGCGACGAGCCTGCAGACGTTCGGCGGGTCCGGCTACCTCCAGGACTACCCGGTGGAGCAGTACATCCGCGACGCCAAGATCGACACCCTCTACGAGGGCACCACCGCTATCCAGGGCCTGGACTTCTTCTTCCGCAAGATGGTCCGCGACCAATTCAAGGCGATCTTCTTCCTGGGCGCCCAGATTACCGAGACCGTCAAGGGCGATGTCGGCAACGGCGTCCTGGCGAACGAGCGCGAACTCCTGGGCAAGGCACTCGAGGATGTCCAGGGCATCATCGCCACGCTGGGTGGCTGGGCCATGGCCTCGCAGGAGAATGCCGACGAGATCTACAAGGTGGGCCTCAACACCACCCGGCTGCTCATGGCGACGGGTGACCTGGTCATCGGCTGGCTGCTCCTGCGCCAGGCAGAGGTCGCCATCGCTGCCCTGGCAGCAGGTGCGACCGGCAAGGACAGGGACTTCTACGAGGGCAAAATCGTCACGGCGAAGTGGTTCGCGCAAAACCGCCTCCCACTGCTGGCTGCTGAGCGCGCCGTCGCCGAGGCGACCGATGATTCGATCATGACGCTGGCTGAGGGTGCCTTCTAGATCCACCCATCGAGCGTGAAAGCCCGCGGTCCGGGGGGATCCGCGGGCTTTCCCATGCCAGGATCACGGTATGCCGACGGCGGAGGGGACAACTGCATACGCGTCGATCTTCCTCGAGTTCGGCCTGCTCCTCGTCGGTCTCGGCATCCTGGCTCGAATCGCCCACGCCCTGTCGATCTCACCCGTGCCCCTCTACCTCATCGCCGGACTGTTCTTTGGTGAAGGTGGCATCGTTGGTATCCCGGCAAGTGACCTCTTTGTTGCCACGATCGCCGAGCTCGGCGTCGTACTCCTGCTGCTGCTTCTCGGTTTGGAGTATTCGGGCCAGGAACTCGTCGAGACCGCTCGACGCCAGTCCTCGACCGGTCTGGTGGACCTTGTCCTCAACTCGCTGCCCGGTGTCGCCCTTGCCCTGATCCTCGGGTGGGGATGGATCGGTGCGCTCGCACTCGGAGGCGTCACCTATATCTCGTCCTCCGGCATCATCAGCCAGGTCGTCCGTGATCTGCGCTGGCGGCGCAATCCAGAGACGGCACCCGTCGTCAGTGTGCTGGTCCTCGAGGACCTCGTGATGGCGCCCTACCTCCCGATTCTCACCGTCCTCCTCACCGGCACGGGATTGGTGACGGGGCTCATCTCAGTCCTCACGGCTCTCGTCGTCGTCGGTGTCGTCCTCGTCATCGCGGTCAAGGGCTCGGTGCGCTTCCATCGCATGCTGAGCCCGCGCGATCCGGTCGGACTCCTCCTGCTCGTCTTCGGTGCAGCGATCGCCGCGGCCGGACTCGCCGGACTCGTTGACTTCTCGCCGGCCGTCGCGGCATTCCTGGTCGGACTACTCCTCACGGGTGAGGTCGCCGAGGTCGCGCGTCGGCGACTCGATCCGCTGCGCGATGTGCTCGCCGCCGTCTTCTTTGCCTACTTCGGACTCGCGGTCAACCCCGGTGACCTCCCCGGCGTACTCATACCCGCGATACTGCTCGCCATCGTCACCATCGGGACGAAGTTCATCACCGGATGGTTTGCTGCCCGCACCGTCAAGGGGACGACCATGGGTGCCCTGCGAGCGGGGGCTCTGCTCTCCGCCCGCGGGGAGTTCAGCGTCGTCATCGCGGGACTGGTCGCGGTGAGCCTTGTCCTGCCGCCTGAGTTCCAGGCCCTCGTCGCCGCCTACGTGCTCATCACCGCGAGCGCCGGCCCGATCCTTGCGCGTTTCGTCGAGCCGTTCGCCTGGTGGTGGCAGCAGCGCCCTCCCCGGAAGCGGCGTAGATTGGACGCGTGAAGCACTTCCTGATCCCCCTCGTGACGCTCCTGGCTGTCCTCTGTGGCGGTGTGGCGTGGGCCGGATCCGCATCCGCTCACGCCGACCTTGTTTCCAGCTCACCGCAGGACGGAGACGTGCTTGATGCGCCGCCGACCGAGTTGGTCTTCACCTTCAATGAGCCGCTGCTCCCGGATTTTGTCCGGTTCATCGCGACGTCCCCCGATGGACAGACCGGCGACCTGATCATCACGGGGGTCGATGGCCCCACCGCGACCATCACGTGGCCTGCGGGCGCAGCGGCGGGTGACTGGTCGGTGAGTTATCGCGTCGTGTCCCAGGACGGTCATCCCATCGAGGGTGGGATCACGTTTTCGTACGCCGCACCCGCACCGACGGCCAGCCCCACGAGCGCGGCTCCCACCCCTGAGCCCACCCCTGAGCCCACGACGGCGAGTCCCACGAGTGCGGCTCCAACCCCGACGGCGTCACCGACGGTGAGTCCCGCCGCCGACACCGGCACCGGCACATCGGTCTGGGTCATCGTCGCCCTCGTCGCGATCGCCATCTTCGCGATCGGCATGGTCGTCCTGGTTGTTCGCAGGCGGTCGTGACCACGACTATCGCCCCCACGCGAGCATCCCCGCGTCTCGGGTTACTCGCTGCCGGTGGTGCGGCCATTGCCTTGATCGCGATGTCGATCGGGCTCGTCGTGGCCGGTGGATCGTATGAACCGTCGACTCCCGGTCTGCCTGATCCAGGTGCCCTTGTCGGCTGGGGTCTGCCATCGCTGCGTCTACTGACCACCCTCGCCGGCTCACTCACCGTCGGCTGGCTGCTCGCTGCCGCGTTCCTGGATCCCCAGGGCAAGGCCGGGGTCGTATCGCCGACGGGTCGCCACGATCTCATGCGTGCGGTTGTCACGGCGGCTATCTGGGCCGTGTTGGCGCTGCTGCAGATGTTCTTCCTGCTCGCCGAGATCCTCGGTGTACCTCTCGAACGTGCGATGAGCCCGGAAGTGGCCGCGACGTACGCCTGGGAGATCCCGCAGACCCGCGCACTTGCCGTCATGGCCCTGCTGGCCGCGGTCATTGCCGTGGGGGCGCTCTTCACCTCCACGCTGGGGATGTCCGCCACGTGGACGGCTGTTGCCGTCTCCGCGGTGGCGCTGCCCGCCCTCGCGGGCCACGGCTCCGGGCTGGGTGATCATGCCCTCGCCCTGACCTCCGCGATCACCCACGCGGCGGCATCGACCGTGTGGATCGGGGGACTCATCGTCCTCATCGTCCATGGCCTTCGCCGCGACGATGGATACGCCGAGCCCGGTGCACTGCGTCGTGCTGCTCAACGATTCGGTGCGGCGGCGCTCATCTGCGTGATTGCGCTGGGCCTGTCCGGTGCCGCGAATGCCTACACCCGACTCGACACGGTGGATCAACTCATCACGAGCGACTACGGACTCATCACAACGGCCAAGATTGTCCTTCTTGTCATCCTCGTGGCCATCGCGGCGGTGGTGCGCACACGGCTGCTCCCCGGGCTGGACACCGAGAAGCGTCGTTCGGCGTTCCTGCGGATCATCACCCTTGAGACCGCGCTCATCATGGTGAGCTTCGGTCTGGGTGTGGCGCTGGCCCTGAGTCCCTATCCCCGCGTTGAATCACTCCTCCCGACGTACGGCGAATCACTGCTCGGCTATCTCTATCCACCGCCCCCCGATGCACTCGGTGTCCTCCTGGGGTTCCAACTCGAGCCGCTCTTCCTCGTCGCGTGCCTGATCGCGGCCGCCCTCTACATCGTCGGTGTTGTCACCCTGCGGACGCGTGGGGATGCGTGGCCGATCAGCCGCACGATCTTCTGGCTCCTGGGGATCAGCCTGATCATCTGGACGACCAACGCCGGCATCTCCGTCTATGCGCAGGTCTCACTCGGTTTGCACATGGTGCAGCACATGACGATGTCGATGATGGCGCCGATGTTCCTCGTCCTCGGTGGACCATTCACGCTGGCGCTGCGCGCGCTGAGACCGTCCACGACGGGCCGCTGGGGTGTGCGCGAGTGGATCGTGTGGGGTCTGCACTCACCGATCGCCAAGGTCGTCACGAATCCCTTCTTCGTCTTCGCGATCTTTAGCCTGAGCCTGTTTACGCTCTATTTCACCCCCCTGATGGCATGGCTCATGGGGAGCCACATCGGGCACATCTCGATGCAGATGCACTTCATCGTGTCCGGCTATCTCTTTGCCTGGATCGTCATGGGTGTTGATCCCGTTCCCAAGCCGCTGCCCTACGTCGCCCGCTTCGGTCTCATTCTGCTTATGGTCGGCATCCATGGATTCTTTGCCGTCATTATCATGATGGGGTCGGAGCCGCTGGCCCAGGATTGGTACGGCATCGTCCGACCCGATTGGGTGGTCGACCCGCTGGCCGACACGAAGTACGGCGGGCAGGTGGCCTGGGGAGTCAGCGAGATTCCCATGATCTTCATGATCATCATGGTCGCCCTGCAATGGTCACGCTCGGATGAGCGTGAGGCCAAGCGCCGAGACCGCCAGGCCGACCGCGATGGCAATGCCGAGCTCAATGCCTACAACGAGCGCCTGGCCGCCCTGGACGAGCGTTCCCGCCGTCCCACGTGATACCCTGGGGGGTATGCAGATGCGTCGCTGTGCCCCCATCGCCCTCGTCGGCGCCCTCCTCCTCGCACCCGCTCTCGTCGGCTGCGGTGGGACCAGCACGGCAGCCCCTCCCGCCCCGACGGCCACCGCCTCCCAGCCCGCCTCACCCGTGCGCGTCGACGTGCCGACGTGGATGACGGCAGCGTCGAGCCCCGGGACCGTGATCCTCGACGTGCGTACGCCGGAGGAGTTCGCCTCCGGTCATGTGCAGGGCGCCCTCAACATCCCTGTGGAGTTCGCCGACTTCGCCCAGCAGGTCAGCACACTGGATCCTGCTGTCACCTACGCGATCTACTGCCGCAGCGGCAACCGCTCCGCGGTGGCCACAGCCGAGATGGCGACCATGGGCTTCATGCATCTGTATGACCTGGACGGTGGCTTCGTCGATCTTGAGGCCGCAGGGATGCCCAGCGCCTGACCGGCAGACGGCGTAGCCTCTCCCGGGTGAGCCGAGTCGCCCTCCTGCAAGTTGCCTCAGACGCGCGCGAGACACCCGATGCGCGCATCGATCGAGTGCTCGGCATGCTCGCGGACGCGCTACCCGATGCCGACATGGTCGTCCTGCCCGAGTTGTGGGTGCCGGGTGCCTTCAATCTCACCGTGGCCCGCGATGTGGCGGCCCCCCTCTCATCACCGGTGATGGACCGCATCCGCTCCCTGGCCGCTGCAGCATCCACATGGGTCCACGCCGGGTCCTTCGCGGAGGCACTTCCCGATGGGCGCATCTTCAACACCGCGGTGCTCATCGGACCCTCGGGGGACATCGTCGCGACGTACCGCAAGCGCCATCTCTTTGGATTCGCGACGGGTGAGCGCACCGTCATATCCGAGGGCGATGCCCTCGTCGTTGTCGAGACACCGTTCGGCACCACCGGACTCGCGACCTGCTACGACCTGCGCTTCCCCGAGATGTTCCGCGACCTGGTCGAGTCAGGTGCACAGACATTCCTGCTCTGCTCCGGCTGGCCGACGACGCGCATCGAGCATTGGCGAGTCCTCACTCGCGCACGGGCGATTGAGGACCTGGCGTGGGTCGTCGCCTGCAACGGCGTCGGCAGCCACGCCGACATCACCCTGGGGGGTCACTCCATCGTCGTCGATCCCCAGGGTGAGATCGTCGCCGAGGCAGGCAATGACGAGACGGTCCTCTTGGCAGAGGTGCACCCGGCTGCCGCCGACGCATGGCGGGAGACCTTCCCGGTCCTCGGCGACCGACGCGACGCCTAGGTCGTCGTGATCCGGAACTCGACCTCGTACGTCGCCCCGCCGCTCACGCCCTGGATCGCGTAGCCGAACGTGCCCTGCCGGTCGAGCTGGAAGTTGAGGTAGTACTGGCCACCCTTGACCGTGGTGACGATTCCGCTCCCGATGCGCTGGAAGGAGCCGTGGCATCCCTTGCCCGCGGGGTTGAAGCGCACAAGCTCCAGGCGCGTGCCATTGGCCACGCCATCGGCAGCCCGGCCCTGGATGACGACGTTTTTGCCGGCCGGGATCTTGCCGGTGGGCGCCATCGCCGCACTACCGCCAGACCAGAAGTCGAGGTTGGGCTGCACGGTGAAGCCGCACTTCTGCAGCGCCGATGACGACATCCTCGGCGTGACCTCGGTCGCCTGCACCAGCGGCGCAGCGATAAGCCCCACGGTGGCGACGGCGGCAGCGGATGCCAGGGCAATGGACGAGCGACGCATGGATCTCCCTCTCTTGACGCGGTCCGGTGCCGCGTTCGCATACGACCCTAGGCACACAGGCCACCGCGATGCGGGCGCGACGCGCTCAGATCATCACGCGGAAGTGATCAAGCGCTCGCGCGGCCAACTCCGGATCCCCGGACACGCTCACCTGCTCGCGCCAGGGCTGCGGATCACCACGACCGCAGGACAGGGCGAGGTACGTCGGCCACGACATCGTGAGCGTCACCGTCGCTGAGCCCGCCTGGTCGAGGAGGTCATCGCCCACGATGCGTGCGCGACCGTCGTCATCGACGACCACTGTTGCGCCGCCCTCAATGCCGCCACCGGTGATGCGCACATCGAGCACCTGCCCCGACTGTGCGCCCGCGAGTTTGGCCCACACCTTGCCCAGACCGGGCAGCAGCTGCGATGCGGTGGCCTGCGCGCCCATGGTGTCGAGATGGCCCGGTCGACCCAGGGCATCGCGGATGTCCTGCTCGTGCACCCAGGTGTCGAGCGTGCGCATGCGCAGCACGCGGCCGAGTGGGGCCGGACCAAAGGGGCCCATCACCTCGTGAGCGGAATCATGTGGACCCTGCTCGAGCTCGACCGTGCGACGCGCGATGCGATCGGCGAGTTCGATGAGCACAGCCTCGCGGGTCCACGAGCGACGCAGGTCGACGGGGACCTCGGTGAGCCTGCCGAAATCGCTCTGCGCGTGCGGGAGTGAGGACCAGTCGGGCTCATGCGGTGCGTCGTACTCGCCGATGAGCAAGCCCTCGAGCCAGCCGATGTGGGCCACGATGTCGCCGACGCTCCAGCCGGGCAGTGCGGTGGGCACATCCCACTCTGCCTGCGACAGGGGTGTCACGAGGTCGATGAAGTCGTGCGAGGCCGATCGCCACGCGGCAAAGAGTTCGTCGAATCCAGCATCAGCGGGCAGGGGCGCGACCATGCCCCGAGGCTAGTCAGTCATTACAGCGGTGGGAAGTGCAGGTACGCCGCAACATCAGCAAGAAACGTCGACCCCGCTGCACCGTCGACGATGCGGTGATCAAAGGACAGTGATAGTTGGATCACCGGGCGTACGGCGAGACCGCCCTCGACCACCCACGGCCGATCGATCACGCGACCGATCGCGAGGATCGCCGCCTCACCCGGGTTGAGGATCGGGGTGCCACCATCGACGCCGAAGACACCGATATTGGTGATCGTGATCGTGCCCTCGACCGAGTCGGCCGGAGTGAGTTGGCCATTGCGTGCGCGCTCGGTGAGATCCGTGGTGGCGCGCGCCAGCCCGGAGAGGGAGAGCGATCCCGCATCGCGCACATTGGGCACCACGAGGCCGCGGGGGCTGGCGACCGCGAGGCCGAGGTTGACACAGGGGTAGACCTCGATCTCCGCGGTGCCATCGGGCAGGTCGATCCAGGAGGAGTTGATGATCGGCGTGCGGTGGATGGCATGCAGCACCGCCGCTGCCGCGATGGTGAGTGGCGTGACCCGGGCATCGGCGAACTCCGGCTCCGCACGCAGACGTCGCACCAGCGCCATGGTCTGGCTCACATCGACGTCGACCCACTCGGTGACATGCGGTGCCTGAGAGACCGATCGCATCATCGCCTGGGCCATCGTCCGCTGCACTCCGCGCACCGGTCTGCGCTCCCCGCGCACCGGCCGCTCGGGTGCTGCCTGCGCGACCGGAGCGGCTCGTCGTACGTCGTCGCGCGTGATGTCACCACGCGGGCCGGTCGGCGGCACCGTCGCGAGGTCGATGCCCAACTCGCGGGCCAGGGCACGGACGGGCGGCTTGGCGAGCGGCTTGGTGGCTGGACCCGCCGGGGCGGCGGCGGCCGCGGGTGCCGCACCGCGCAGATGACGGCGCCGACCGGTCTCGTGACCCACGCCGTAGCCGACCAGCACCGGTTCGCGGTCGCTGACCTCCACCTCCAGGATCGTCGCACCCACCGGGACGACCGCCCCGGCATCGGCGAGTAGTGCCACCACGCGGCCGGTGAAGGGTGATGGCAACTCCACGACCGCCTTGGCCGTCTCGATGTCGACGATCGGCTGGTTGACGTCGATCTGATCACCGACGACGATCCGCCATGTGACGATCTCTGCCTCGGTGAGTCCCTCACCGACATCGGGCAGGGCAAACGCGCGGATACTCATGTCGCTGTCACCTCATCGATGGCCTCAAGGACACGATCCACATCGGGCAGATAGTGACGCTCGAAGCGGTTGGGCGGATAGGGAATGTAGGCACCACCGACGCGACGTACGGGTGCCTCCAGATGGAAGAAGCACTGCTCCGTCACCACCGATGCGACCTCGGCACCCAACCCCAGCACGACCGGCGCCTCATGCACGACGACGCAGCGACCGGTACGGCGTACATCGTCGACTACCGGACCCAGATCAAGGGGTGAGAGGGACCGCAGGTCGATGACCGAGCAACTCACGCCATCCTCCGCTGCGGCCTCGGCCGCTTCCCGGCAGGTGCGCACCATGGGGCCGTAGGCCACCAGGGTGACGTCGTCACCCGCGCGCACCAGGCGCGACGACCATGGGCTGCCGCTGATCGGCGCGACATCATCGACCTCAGCGCGATCCCAGTAGCGACGCTTCGGCTCGAAGTAGATCACCGGATCATCGCTGGCAATCGCCTGCTGGATCGTCACGTAGGCCTGCCCCGCATCGGCGGGCGTGAGCACCCGCAGGCCGGGTGTGTGTGCAAAATATGCCTCAGGTGACTCACTGTGGTGCTCCACCGCGCCGATCCCGCCGCCGTAGGGGATGCGGATGACGATGGGCATCCGCGTGATGCCCCCTGATCGGTAGTGGTGCTTGGCGACCATCGTCACGATCTGATCGAATGCCGGATACACAAAACCATCAAACTGGATCTCTAGGACCGGCCGATATCCACGCATGGCCAAGCCCACCGCTGTCCCGACAATCCCACTCTCCGCGAGCGGGGTGTCGATCACACGATCCTCGCCAAAGTCCTTCTGGAGCCCATCCGTCACGCGAAAGACACCGCCGAGCGGCCCGATGTCCTCACCCATGAGCAGGACCTTCGGGTCGTCCTCCAGGGCTCTGCGCAAACCGGCATTGAGGGCCTGCACCATCGTCATCGATGTCATCGTGTCTCCACCGCTCCGGCGACGTCCGACGCAAGATGGTCGGCCAGGGCCTGCCGGTCCGCCTCCACCTGCGCATGTGGCTCGGCGTACACGTGATCAAACATCGTCATGGGGTCCGGATCAGACATCCCGCGGATCGCATCGCGCAGTCGCTCACCGAGCGCATCCGCCTCGGCGTCAATGCTCGCGGCGAATCCCGCGTCCCAGGCACCGACGATCTCCATGTGGCGGACCAGCCGGTCCAGGGGATCGAGTGCGACCCAGTGCTCAACCTCCGCCTGGTCGCGATAGCGCGTGGGGTCATCCGATGTCGTGTGCGGTCCACGGCGATAGGTCACGGCCTCAATGAACGTCGGACCACCGCCCTCGCGGGCCCGATCCAGCGCTGCACGCGTGACCGCTAGGGAAGCGAGGACGTCATTGCCGTCGATCTGGACGGCGGGGATGCCATAGCCTGCGGCCCGCGTCGCCAGGGGCGCACGCGATTGTCGCGCGACCGGCACGGAGATCGCCCACTGATTGTTTTGCACAAAGAAGACGACGGGGGCAGCAAAGGCAGCGGCAAAAACCATGGCCTCGTGCACATCTCCGGTGCTCGTCGCACCGTCACCAAAGCAGGCCAGCACCGCCTCGTCCGCGCCATCGCGTTGGATGCCCATCGCGTAGCCCACAGCGTGCAGGGCATGGGAGCCGATGACGATGGTGAAGATCCCGAGGCCGACCTGATGCGGATCCCAGCTGGCGTGCGTGACACCGCGATACAGGTGCAGCAGGTCCACGGGGTCGACGTCACGCACCTGGAAGATGCCGACCTCACGATAACTGGTGAAGCCAAAATCCGTCGCACGCATGGCGTGACCCGCACCGACCTGTGCGCCCTCCTGACCCAGGACCGGACACCACAGTCCCAACTCACCCGTGCGCTGCAGGGCCGTGGACTCCACGTCCAGGCGACGGGTCAGGGCGATGTCGCGATAGAGCGCGCGCAGGCGCTCATGATCACAATCCAGCGGGTAGTCAGGGTGATCGTGTCGCTCCCCATCCGGACTGAGGAGCTGGACGACGTCTTCGGTCATGGTGGGACCCCTTCGTCACGGGCCTCGTGAGCCCACCCACATCCAAGCACCGGCGACGCGCCGCCGGAAGGAGGCCTTGCCCGGAGTCGCGTCGATGCGGAGCGGCCGTGATACTGACGCCATGACCTCACGCACGGGCAGAGCCGCACGCTGGGCGATCGCCGGACTCCTCGGTTTCGCGCTCGCTACATCGGCCACTCCGGCCCAGGCACACCAACCGGTGCGACTCACCGCGGGAGACAGCACCCCCGCACGGGGACCGCTCCTGGTCGACGGCACCGTGTCCTTCGCCGTCTATGCCAGCGTCAAACGGGGTGTCACGCGCGGATTCCGCGTGGGCCTGCGCTCCGGGGATCGTCTCGCCATCCAACTCCTGATCCCCGATAGCGCACCGGCCAACCGACTGCCCGCCTCCGCGCTGCCCCTCGTCACCGTCATCGACCCGACCGGGCGACGCACCACGATGCCCATCACGGAGCGAACGCCGTTCTACGAGCCCTACTCCGGTACGTCGTACCTCTATCTGGCGCGACTATCCGGGTCGGCGCGCAACGGGACGTACCAGGTCACCGTGACGGGACGATCGACGACGAAGGTGCCGGTCGTGATCGGAGTGGGGTATCGCGAAGTGCCCGGAGTCGTCCGCGATTAAGCGCCCGACCGTCTAGATGCCGAGGATCTTGGCCTTCGCCGCGCTGAACTCCTCATCGGTCAGGAGGCCCTTGTCCTTCAGCGCACCGAGTCGCTCGATCTCCGCGACCGGATCGACCTCGGGTGTTGCTGCGGGGGCGGGGGCGCCGGCTGTCTCAGCGGCTTCCTTCTCCGCCTGCTTATTGGCCTGATTCTGAGAGACCTTGCCGCTCACGGCGGTGGCGGTCCCGGCGACGACGGCGGTGCGGGCGATGGCTCGTCCGATGCGAGGCATGGTGGCTCCTTTGACGATGGGGCAGCGGGTGCTGCTGATCCCAGCCTACGTCTTTGTGTCCTAGTCTGACCTGCGCGTCGACCAAAGCCCGGCCTACCAGCGCTGACTACTGGACCTAGGTCCTGACTTGTAGAGTCCGCCGGGCCATGTCCCCGTCACCCCTCTCATCTGGCAGCGTCACCTCCGGCGCCGTGCTGTGGGTCAACCTCCTCATCGTCTGGATCGTGTGGGGGTCGACGTACATCGGCATTCTCTTGGCCACCGAGACCATCCCACCCTTCCTCGGGATGGGCAGCCGCTTCCTCGTTGCCTTCCTGATCATGCTCGTGCTCACCGGGCTGCTCCGGGGATGGTCGGCCCTGCGCGTGACCCGTCGCGAGTTTGCCAGCGCAAGTTTTATGGGGGTCGCTCTGCTCGGCGTAGGCATCGGGACGGTCGGCCTCGCACAGGACTACGTCCCGACCGGTGTGATGGCGCTGATCATTGCCTCCACTCCACTCACGATCGTCATGTGGCGCGTCATCACCCGCGACCGGCCCTCCCTGCTCACGCTCGTGGGTGTCTTCGTCGGCCTCGCCGGGATCGGCTGGATGCTGCTGCCCGGAGGCACCCGACCCGTCTCGGGCACGGATGCCGACGTCGTCTTCTGGAGCCTGATGATTCTCATCTCGGCCACGATTTGGGCGACGACGAGCTTCTTCTCAGCCCGGCTGCCCAAGCCGCGGGATTCCTTCACGCTCACCACCTATGAGTTGCTCAGTGGGGGAGTCTCGCTCACCGTTGTCGGACTCCTGGTCGGCGAACAGATCGAATGGGATCAGATCAGTGCCCGATCGTGGGGAGGCTGGATCTTCCTCGTCACCGCCGGGTCGGTGCTGGCCTTCAGCTCCTTCACGTGGTTGATCAACAACGCGCCCATATCCCTGGCCTCGACCTACGCCTACGTCAACCCGCTGGTGGCCGTCCTGCTCGGCCTGGTCATCTTCCGGGAGGCCATCACGAGCGACGTGATCATCGGCCTCACGGTCGTGCTGGGTGGCGTCATCCTGGTCGTGACTGGTGAGTCCCTGCGCTCCCGCAGCACCCGACCGGTGCCCGAGACCAAGGTGACCTGAGGCAGCAGGCGATGGACGTGGTCCATGCCGTGCCTGTACGTTTGGACCCGACCAATACCTCTCAACGTAGGGATATTCATGAAGTCATCCATCAAGCGGCTGATTGGCGCCTCCGGCGCCGCGGCTGTGCTCGCCGGCTCGGCACTCATCGCGGCTCCCGCTGCTCAGGCAGACGGTGGCTACTACGGCACGTGGACCCTGGAGGCCTTCAAGATCGGCGGCACCACAATCGACTGCCCCGGCAAACTCCCCCTCCCACCCCCCGCGCCGTCCATCTCATGCACGGCTGGCGAAATCCTCAAGCTCAACAGCAACTACACCTACAAGTCGACACTGGACGTCTTCCGGGGTGAAATGGGCACGGGCGCATTCGACGTCGTGAAGTTCGGGAACAACAAGTACAAGACGATCGTCTTCGACTCCGATGTCGCCACGGATAATCCGCGCGCCTACCGCTTGAAACTGCAGGGCACCGGCGCTGGCGCACCGACGAAGATGGTCATTTTCCTCAGCATCGGCACCCCACAGGGCGACGTCATGGTCAAGATGATCCTCCGCCGCGACGCCCACTGATCACAGTTCCACCCTGTTGAGTGGCGGCTGGTGGCACCCTGTGAGGTGATCAACCCCCCACCAGCCGCCACTCAACGCACGCTGGCCGCAGGAGCACGATGGCCGCAGGAGCACGCTGGCCTCAGGACTTGGCGCCATCCCTGTACGCCAACGCTCGAAGGGGTCCATACTGGGGGCCGATTCCCACGGTCTGAGGAAGCCCATGACACCCAATCTCAAGCGCATCATCGGCACCGCAGGAGCCACAGCCGTGATTGCCGGTACCTCCCTGGTGGCCGCCCCGGCCGCGCAAGCCGATGGCGCGTACTACGGCAGTTGGACCCTGGCAGCCGTCAAGATTGCCGGCGACAGAGTCGACTGCCCAGGCACGCTTCCCTTCCCACCGCCGATACCCCCCATCTCCTGCACAGCCGGCGCGACCCTCCAACTCCGAAGCGACTACACCTACAAGTCGACGCTCCCGACCGTCTTCCGGGGAGCCCGCGGCAAGGGGAGTTTCGACGTGGTCACGTTCGTGAAGAGCTCGAACAAGACGATCGTCTTCGAGTCCAACGTCGACACCCAGAATCCGCGCGCTTACCGCATGAAGCTGCAGGGCACGGGCGACGGAACTCCCAAGAAGATGGTGATCTTCCTGACCTACAACACGCCGTCTGGCGAGGATCTCAAGATTTCCATGATCCTCCATCGCGACGGCAAGTAGATTTCTTACATGAGGAGACCCATGACACCCACGTTCAAGCGCATCATCGGCGCGGCAGGAGCCACTGCACTGCTTGCCGGTGCCTCCCTGGTGGCCGCCCCGGCCGCGCAGGCCGATGGCGCGTACTACGGCGCCTGGACTCTCACCGCCGTCAAGTTCCTCGGGATGTCAGTCCCGTGCGACGGCGAGCCCGGGGACAAGGACTCATGTTCGCGCGGGCAGACTCTTCAGCTGAAGTCCAACTACCGATACTCGTCGACGATCAAGGATCTGGACACCACGCTTCCCAAGGGCAAGGGCTCCTTCAACACCGTCCAGGTCAACGGCAGCAAGTCCACGATGGTGGTCTTCAGTGGTGATGCTAACCCGGATGCGCTCCGTGGCTGGCAGATGAATGTGCAAGGCACGAGCTCTGGCGCACCCAACAAAATGACACTTTCCTACGAGACCGGTCTTGGCGTGTACAAGATGATCTTTCGTCGCGACGGCAAGTAAATTCTTCACACGAGGAGACCCATGACACCCACGTTCAAGCGCATCATCGGCGCGGCAGGAGCCACTGCACTGCTTGCCGGTGCCGCCCTGGTGGCTGCCCCGGCCGCACAGGCCGATGGCAATTATTACGGTGCCTGGACTCTCACCGCCGTCACGGCGAACGACCAGAAGCAAAAGTGTGAGGGTACGAATAAGGAGTACCTCGTCTGCCCCAGTGGGCAAACGCTCACGTTGAAGACCAACTACCGATACAAGGCGTCTGCTTTCGTTGCCCAGGCCCTCTTCCTGGGTGCGAAAGGGGATCAGAAGGGATCCTTCGTCACCACCGACTTCCCCGGCACAGGAGACCAGGTCCTGGTCCTCGAGGGCGATGCCAGTGGAATCGCACCGCTTGGTAGCGCATGGCAGATGGTGTTGAAGGACACGCGCTCCGGCTCGCCCACCAAGATGATCCTCACCCTGCAGACCGGTTTCGGCGAGTTCGGGTTGGTCTTCCAGCGCGACGGCAAGTAATCCCCTCACCGGCAATGACGCAGCGAACACTAGGAGAGCAGTCATGACATCGAGCCGCAAGCGCCTCATCAGCGCAGCTGCCGCCATAGCCATCGTCGCCGGGTCCACACTGTTCGCCGCTCCGGCCGCGCAGGCCGACGGTGGCTACTACGGCCATTGGACTCTCACCGCGATCAAGTCCGGCACCATGAAGCAGAAGTGTGATGGTCTACCTGGTGAGGAAGACAAGTGCCCTGCCGGCATGACCTTGGACCTGAAGGCCAACTACCGCTACGCGTCGACGATCAAGGGGCTGGAGATCATCCTCATGCCCGGCAAGGGCGACTTCGTCACCGACACCGTGCCCAGCACCGGCTCCCACGTCATCGTCTTCAACACCGACGAATTCCCGACCTTCCTCCGCGCCTGGAAGATCACGCTGCAGGGCACGCGCTACGGCGCACCCCAGAAGATGGTCCTCTCCGGCTCCTTTGGTGAAAACCCAGACGATCCCGCCATCACGTTGGTCTTCCGCCGCGACGGCAAGTAACTCGCTCGGCGGGGATCAGATACCGGCCGATAGGCCGACGTCGATCGACCCATTGGCGCCCGTCACGCCTACTGCTGCGGGCTGTCCCTGAGACAGAGGTGGCCTAGCGTCGCCTCTGCGAAACCAGCCCCCGACCCCCGAATGTGGGGCAGAATCCGAATGGCTCAATCCACCCCGATCAAGGAGATTCATGAATTCCACACTCAAACGGCTCATCGGCGCCTCCAGCGCAGCGGCCGTCGTCGCCGGCGCTGCGCTCATGGCAGCCCCGGCCGCTCAGGCCGATGGCGGCTACTACGGCGATTGGACCCTCGAAGCATTCAAGGTCGGCAGCCAGACGATCGACTGCCCCGGCAAACTGCCCTTTCCTCCGCCCGCTCCGACGGTCGAGTGCAAGGGTGGCGAGACGCTCAAACTCAAGTCGGACTACACCTACAAGACGACACTTGAGGTCTTCCGTGGAGAAGCCGGCAAGGGTGAGTTCAAGGTCATCAAGTTCTCGACGAACAAGTATCACACGATGATCATCGACGCATACGACGTGCAGGATGATCCGCGCTCCTTCCAGGTGAAGTTCCAGGGCAAGACTTCTGCGGGCACCCCCAAGAAGATGGTGCTTTCGCGCAGTGCACTATCGGTCAGCGGCGAGGCCATCACGGTCAAGTTGATCTTCCGTCGCGACGCCGACTAGTCACATCGAGCGGCGCTTCGTCAGGCTTCGCCCCACGCGAGGCTCTGGAGGAGCGCCGCTCCTTGTTCTCGCTGACTAGATGCCGGCCGAGAGGCCGAAGTCGATTGACCAATTGGCGCCGGTCACGCCAGCTGCTGCGGGCTGAGCCAGGAACCACACCACCTCGGCCACCTCACCGGGCCGCAGGAAGCGGGTGCGCTCACCCTGCGGGTACGCCGATCGAAGTTTCGCGTAGTAGGCATCCGGGTCATTGCCGCCGAAGTCGCGCGCCTGGCCGGCGAGCATCGGCGTCTCGATGTCTGCAGGACACACCGCATTGACGCGCACCCCGCGTGGCGCCAACTCCAAGGCGAGTGCGCGCGTGAGATTGCTGACGCCACCCTTGCTCGCGCTGTAGATCGCCGCCCCCGCATTACCCTGGACTCCTGCGTCACTGGAGATCATCACGATGCTCCCGCCGGTTGACTCGAGGTGCGGAATCGCCGCTGAGCTCACGAAGTACGCCGCCTTGAGGTTGACGCCGACGACGCGATCCCAGTCATCCTCTGTCGTCTCCGCACTCGCGCCTTCGGTCCATAGGCCCGCGGCGTTGACCACGCAATCGAGGCGCCCATGCACGGTAGCGGCCTGGGCGACCATCTCGCGGATCTGCTCGACGTCGAGGAGATCCGCGGGAATCCACGCACCGGTCGCGGCCCGCGCCTCAGGGCGGTCTGTGGCGATCACATCCCACCCGCCCGCGGCGAATCTCTCGCAGACGACCGCACCGAGGCCACCGGCCGCGCCGGTCACGAGGACGACACTCACGCGCGCTCCTCAGAGACCCAATTGCCTACTGACCGGTGCCGAGGCAACCCGCAGCTCCACTCTGCTCGAATTCCGCGGTCGTGCAGACGGCAACCTCGGGGTAGTAGTCGCCCATAACCGCTGCGGTTGCTGCGGCGTCGCTGCCGGACGGCACATTCTGGATGGCGTTGGCAAAGCCCTGGCTGGCAAGCATGTTGCGCAGCGCCACCATCTCCACGTCCTTGGGCTTGCTCACCGATGTGGGCAACCAGTTGACACCGTTCGCGGCGGTCGCATTGCTCGGCCGACTCTTGGGAGGGGAGATGGCGATGGTGACGTAGCCTGCGTCATCACGCACCGCGGCGTTGTCGGCGACGCAGCCGTAGGTCATGCCCTTTGGGGGCTTCGGGTTGGCAACCACCGGATAGGGCGCGGCGTAGACGTTGTTGCACACCGACCAGTAGCGCAGTTGGTAGTCGTCAGTGGGCCACGGCACCGGCGTGGTGCCCCCCTCGACATTCCATGGCGACGTGGGTGCCAGCATCTTGATCACGACGACCTTGCCTGGCGTCGGCGTGAACAGCATCGAGGCATAGGCGTTGGCGTCATTGGGGAAGAAGCTGTTCGTCGTCGCAGATGTGGCTCGGAAGAAGCTGTTATCCGGCGGGCAGCCATCCGGGTCCGTCGTACAGGGAGCCGGCTGCGGCGTCGGCCAGGTGCCTGCCTTGATCTGCTTCATGATGCTCAGGAACTTTGCCGCCTTGCCGATCTTGCCGATGGCCGCCGAGCCCTTGCCGCTGCAGGCGGGCAGTGCGGTCCGCTTGCCCTTGGCATTGACAACGGTCAGCTTCGGCAGAGCCACATCCTGAGCGTCTCCCTCGGGTAGGTAGACCCGCATGACAAGGAATCCGAGATTGGCCGGCGCCTTGCCCTGTGGCTGGGGATCCGGGGGCAGGATCGGAAGAGCATTGACGTCCCCGGGGTCGACGCCGTCGCGCAGTGTCACCGTGAATGTCCCGCCCGCAGGCGTCTCGGGTGTGGAGGTCTCCGCCCACGGATTGGGCCGTTGACTGCTGGGTGCCGGGACGATGTCAAAGTCGGTGATCTGCGACGGCGCGCCCGTGGCGCTGTCATAGACCCCGCCGGCGTTGTTGTACGCCGTGAAGGCCAGGAATCGCGTCTCCGGGAAGGACCCCGCGACCTCGATCGACATGCCGGGGAGCGCCAGGTAGGGCGTCGTCCAGTACGTCGCGCTCGTATCCGGGAAGGCAACGTTCATCGTCTGAGGCGTCGTCTCCAGCCACCACGAGCAGTACGGGAACACGCTGGCGATGACCGGCTTCGGCTTGGCGGTCGGCGCGGCCGGGGCAGGCCCTGCCTGAGCGATCGGGAGGGTCGCGGCCAGGACGGCGGCGAGGACGGGGGCGAGGAGGAGGGGGAATCGCTTCACGCCGAGACCCTAACCCGCCTCGTCGCGTCATGCGCGCCGATGGGTGATTCCGTGACTAGGCGCGCTCCTCAGAGATCGAATTGCCACCGTCGACAACGAGACACTGCCCGGTCGTGTACGCCGCACCCGGAGTGCACAGCCACGCAATCGCCGATGCCACCTCATCGGCGGTCGCACTGCGCTGCATCGGAGTGCGCAGACCCTGCTCCCGCTCATGATCGGTCTGCGATCCCGTGGCGATCCAGCCCGGGGCGACCGCGTTGACCGTGATGCCGTCGGCTGCGAAGTCCACAGCGAGTGAGCGCGCCAGCCCCACCATGCCGGCCTTCGCCGCGGCATAGGCCGCCTCCGACCGCATGGCCATCACGGGACCGGTGACGCTGGCGACCATGACAAGGCGACCCCAGCCCCCCTGGCGCATGGCAGGTAGTGCCGCACGACTGACGTAGTACGCGGAGTCCAGATTGCGGGCGATCGAGGCACGCCATGCATCGACGTTGAGCGATAAGGCATCCCCGCCCTCGGCACTGCCGGGCAGTGCCACGCTGGTCATGCCGGCGTTGTTCACCACGATGTCGAGGCCACCCCATCGCTCTCGCGCCGCCAGCACGAGCGCCTCCGCAGCCACGGGATCGGTCAGGTCTGCTCGTGAGCCATGGGCGGTATGGCCCGCGGCGGTGAGTTCAGCAGCGCGCTCGTCGATGCGTGCACTCGTCGCGGCCAACTCCACGGTCGCACCCAGCTTGGCCAGCAGCCGCGCGACGGCAAAGCCAATCCCCGTCTCGGATCCCGCGCCCGTGACGAGAGCCACCCGACCCCGCAGGTCGAATGCCGCGGGCGTGGGGAGCATCAGGCGACCAGTCGGCGCACGGCCTCGGCAAAGAGTGTGGTGTGCAGATCCACGTCGGTGGCTGTCGTCGTCGGGCACATGAGTGCCATATTGTGGAAAGGCGTCATCAGTACGCCGCGATTCGCCATAAACAGGTGGAGATACTCGTCAAGGTCCTCATCCTCCGCGTGCGCTGACTCGGTGCCGGTCCGGGGGGCGGGGCGCGCGAATCGATACTCGGCGCGGGCGCCGAGTTGGGAGATCGACCACGGCACGTCGAACGCCACCAGGGTCTCTTCCACACCCTCGGTGAAGCGCGTGGCCAGTGCGATCATGTGCTCAAACGCGGCATCGGTGAGTACCTCTTCGAGCGTGGCGCGCATGGCTGCGGTGGACAGGACATTGCCGGCCAGGGTGCCGCCGACACCTCCGACATCGATGAGATCCGCGTCCGGATGGTCCTTGACCATCTCCGCGATGCGCTCGGTAATGCCGTAGGCACCGGAGGGGATCCCACCGCCGATGCTCTTGCCAATGACCAGGATGTCCGGGTCAAGCCCCCAGGCGCGCGTGCAACCACCGGGGCCGGCCGAGATGGTGTGCGTCTCATCAATAAGCAGGAGGGTGCCGTGCTGGCGGCACAGATCGGTCACACCCTCGAGGAAGCCCGGCTCCGGCAGGACGATGCCGATGTTGGTCAGCGCCGGCTCCATGATGAGCACCGCCACGTCACCGTGTGCCAGGGCACGCTCGACGGAGGCGAGGTCGTTGAATTCCACCGCGCGCGTCGTATCCGTGATGGCCGACGGTGCCCCGACGTTGCCTTGACGTATCTGGGTCTCGCCATCGGGGCCCATCTGCACAAAGGTCTCGTCGACCGAGCCGTGGTAGCAGTACGAAAATGCCGCGACCCTGGGTCGGTCGGTGACCATGCGCGCCAGACGCAGTGCCCAGCGGTTGGCGTCGGTGGCAGTGAGGGCAAAGGACCACAGCGGCAGGCCGAAACGGCGGGTCAGATCCGCAGCGACCCACTCCGCATCTGCACTCGGCATCATTGTCGTGATGCCACCCTCGACACCGATGCGTTGCTGCACCGCCTTGACCGTGGCCTCCGGTGAGTGTCCTGCCATCGCGCCGGTGTCACCCAGCGCAAAATCGACGTACTCACAGCCATCGACATCGGTGATGCGATTGCCACGTGCGGTGGCGAGATAGATCGGGTGACCGCCGGCCCACTTATTCATCCAGGTCATCGGAACGCGACCAAAAAGATGATCCGCCTGGTCATAGAGAGCCTTCGACCGTGGTGAACGCTGCACGTGCAGGGCGCGCTCATCCTCTAATGCAGCAGTGAGTCGCACTCGATCGATGGCGCCCATGTCATCCCCTGTCGTGGACCAGTCGGTGGCTGAAGCCTAGGCGGGAGCTCTGCGGCCCGCGAGGAGGAGTCCCATGATGACCGCGGCAACCTCCACAAGTGCACCCGCCAGGAGGAGTGGCCGCCATCCCAGATCGACCAGCGTTGCAGCAAGGACGGCACCGACGGCGAAGGCCCCCGTCTTGAGCGACGCCGCCGCGACGAAGACGAGGGAGCGCACCTGCTCGGGGGACTCGCGATCACGCACCTGCATGACGGCGGTCAACTGCGGCGCCTGAAGGAAGCCGAGGACGGCGACCACCACGAAGGCGATAGGCATCGAGGGCACCGCCGCGAGCGCGGTCATGCACAGACCCAGCGTCAGGGTCGAGAGGACGACCGTTGTGCCCGGGCCACGGCGGCGGATGGGCCGGCGCGCGACGACTGCCGAGCCAGCGAGCGCACCCGCCGCCATCGCGGTGAGAAGCAGGGCACCAATACCCGGGTCACCGGCTAGGTCCTGACCGATGAGTGGCGCGGCGATGACCACACCGGCAATGCCGATGAAGCCCAGGGTGCTGATGATCGTCGAGCGGCGCAGCGAGACGGAGTGCCAAAAGATGTTGAGTTCACGGATGGCATGCAGCAGAGGCTGTGGCCCCTCCGCGGACGCGTCCACATCACGCCTCGGGATGGGCACGAAGGGCAGCACGAGCGCGGCCACAAGATAGAGGACCACGACGATCCCCAGTGAGGCTGCGCCCGGTGTCTGGGCGTCGTACACGTAGGCAATGCCGACGACGGCCGGACCGATGATGTCGCCAATGTTGTAAGTGCCCACATCGACGGCATAGGCACGCGCGGGTGCAATGTCAGGGACGATACGTCGCAGCTGCGCGCTCCAGGCACCGGTGAGCATCGGATGGAAGATGCCGGCAGCCCCCGCGATGAGCAGGAGTACGCCGAGCGGCCACGAACCGACACCGATTGCTAGGAGAGCAGCGCATACCGCCAGCACCAGCGTGGCGAGCACATATCCGCGCCGGGGATGCACCGCACGGTCCATGGCAACACCCACGAGAGGCCCCACGATCCCAGCGACGGCGGTGACCGCCGCGACCATGAGGGAGGCCTTGGCCGCCGTCCCCCCCACGGACAGCACGCCCAGGATGATCGCTGCGGGCAGGCCGGCATTGGCGGCTCGCGCCGTGGAACCCACGGCGGCGTAGAGGGCCAATCGCCGTCTGACACTCCCGACCGGCACGCGGGCAGCCTACGGATAGCGGACACAGGGCGCGACCCCGTGTCAGCGCGGTATCGCCCGGCGCTGGGACCCCTAGACTCAGCCCCTTCACCCAACAAACGATTCGGAGAACACTGTGGAGTTCGGCGAGTTTCTATGGAGTTTGCTCATCATCTTCTTCATGATCATGTACTTCATGATCTTGTTCAGCGTGGTGATCGACCTCTTCCGCAATCACCAGATGAATGGCTTCGTCAAAGCCCTGTGGATCATCTTCCTCATCTTTGTCCCCCTGATCTCGCTCCTCATCTACGTCATCGTCTACGGGCGCAGCATGGCTGTGCGCCAGCAGGCGGCCGTCGTCGAGGCACAGCAGGATCAGGCGGCGTACATCCAGCAGGTCGCCGGCACCAGTCCCGCCGAGCAGATCTCGCAGGCGCAGCAGCTGCTGTCATCGGGCGCGATCTCCCAGGAGGAGTACGACAAGATCAAGAGCAAGGCGCTCAGCTGATCGATAGCACGTCAACCGCACCGGCCATGGACGGTGGGACGACAGCTGGCACATGTGCTCGCTGTCGTCCTCGCCGTCGCACTCCGGATGGCTTGTGACAAGGCCACGCATGACAACGGTCCGGCGCCGCTCACTCCCTAGATTGGCTGCGCCAATCCGTCGAGGACCGTCACTCCCGGATACTGCGCGATGACCGCGCCGGGGAGAACAATCTTCGAGCGTCGCACGCCGCTCCCGATCACGACTGCCGCGTGCTCCACCACTCGCGCGTCGACAAGGATGGGCCAGTCGGTCGGCAGGCCGATGGGCGTGATCCCGCCGTACTCCATGCCGGTGAGGGCAACAGCATCATCCATGGGCGCGAAGGAAATCTTGCGCACATCGAGCCACCGCCGGGCGACCCCATTGACGTCGGCACGGGTGGTCGCCAACACCAGACACGCGGCCATCCGCACCTGACCCTCCCGCTTACCCGCGAGCACGACGCAGTTGGCGGATGCTTCCAGCGGCACGTCGTAAGCCTGGCAAAAGGCAGCGGTGTCGGCCAGGTCGGCATCGATGGGAGCGACACCCACCCGCGCCCGCTCCTCCCAGTCGCGCAGCGCGGCGAGGGTGGGCGGGGCGAGGAGGTCAGGGCGATCCTGGGCCGGGGTCACCTGGAGGGAGCCGAGCGTCACCATCCCCTGATGATGCCGCAGATGCCGCCCTCCCGACACGTGTTGTGGAGTAGATTGCAGCCTCGTCCCGGGGAGGAGACACTCATGTGCAGTCCAGCCACATGTTCACGCTGTAGCAAGGTCACCTGGTCCGGCTGCGGTGAGCACATAGACGAGGTCATGGTCCACGTGCCGGAGCAGCAGCGCTGCACCTGCCGGTAAGTCAGCGCGGATGCTGAGCAACGATGCCCGCGCGCTCCGCTGACGGTGCCCTGCGCGGTGAGCGCATGGCCGTCATCCTCGTCAGACTCCGGGACCAAGGCCAAGTCCACGCCACGGACCTCGCCGCTGAGTTTGGTGTCTCCCAGGCCACGCTGCGTCGTGATCTTGCGATCCTCGAAGAACAGGGTCTGTGTCGGCGCCGCTACGGCGGTGCGGGCCCGACCGAGTCCAGCGCGGAGTTGCCCGTGGCCTACCGCGACAGGCGCTCCCAAAAGGAGAAGGCGGCCGTGGCTGAGGCAGCGGCGCGGCTCCTGCCACCGGGGCCGCAGACCATCGGCTTCACCGGGGGATCCACCACGAGTGAGGTGGCTCGGGTCCTGTCGAGTCGCGTTGATCTCGTCGTGGTCACCAACGCGCTCAACATCGCTGCCGAGATGGCGGCCAAGCCCCGGGTGCGGGTCGTCGTATCCGGTGGCGTTGCCCGATCCCAGAGCACCGAGTTGGTCGGCCCGTGGGCTGAGTCCGCGCTCGCGCAGGCATCCATCGGTACGGCGTACATCGGCGTCGATGGGGTGGACCTGCAGGCGGGCTTGACGACGCACGACGCGATCGAGGCACGCACCAATGCCGTTCTGCTGGAGCGTGCGGAGCGCGTGGTGGTGGTGGCCGATTCCAGCAAATTCGGCCGCGTACTCCCCGGTGTCATCGCCCCGGTCAGCGCGGCTCACATCCTGGTGACCGACGCGGGGATAAGCATCAGCATGCGCGAGGGTCTTGAGGCGCTCGGCGTCGAGGTGATCATCGCCTAGGCGGCGACGGTGCAGGAGACCTGATTCTTGAGCCTGATGCGCAAGGCCACCGCCATGAGGACCACGGAGGCTGCCGCCAGGAAGGGCTGCACAGGGGCAAACCACGACATCGCACCGGATGTGCCGAGCGCGATGAGCACCAGCTTGTTGCAGACGGGACACCCGACGGCGAAGTAGGCCACGAAAGCGCCAGCGATGCCCAGTGTGGAAGCCTTGGCCTCCTCCGCGGGCTCGACCTCCTCGGTGCCGGGCTCCCTGACATAGGTCGCGAGGAGGAGACCGCCGAGGATGCCGGTGAGTCCGACGATCGGATAGGACCACCACGTGACCTCAATCGCCCGGCCGAAGATGGGATTGGGGATGACCGCGGTGGGCAGCGCGACAAGCACCGCCGTGGCAATCCCGCCGAGGACGGCGACCCGCCAGCGTCGTGCGGACCACATGCGGAGCGCGTCAACCATGCCGAGATGATACCCCGGGGGGTACCCAGCCGTCCACCCGCTCCGGCCGGCCCTTCGCGCCGAGTGTGCACGTGCACACCGCCCAACTCGCGGTGGCACACTCGCGGCATGGATCTCACCCAGTGCACGGCAACCGAGCTCATGGAGCTCTACCGCGGTGGAGACGCATCTCCGGTCGAGGCGCTGCAGCAGGTGCTTGATCGTGTCGAGCGACTCGATCCCGTGCTCAACGCCTTCGTCTTCGTGGACGCGGAGTCAGGGATGGCGGCAGCACGCGCGAGTGAGGCGCGCTGGGCAGCACACCGCACCGATGGATCTCCCGTAGGCGACCTTGACGGCGTACCCACAACGATCAAGGACATCCTCTGGACCAAGGGGTGGCCGACACTGCGCGGCAGTCGTGCCGTCAATCCCAACCAACCATGGAACGACGACGCTCCATCGGTCGCGCGACTGCGCGAGGCTGGCGCGGTGATGTTCGGCAAGACCACAACCCCGGAGTTTGGGTGCAAGGCCGAGACGAATTCACCCCTCACCGGCATCACGCGCAATCCGTGGGATCCATCGCGTACGCCGGGGGGCTCCTCCGGTGGCACCGCTGCTGCCGTTGCCGCGGGCCTGGGGCCCGTGTCCATGGGCACCGATGGCGCGGGAAGTGTGCGCATCCCCGCGGCCTTCTGCGGCAACGTCGGCATGAAAGCGAGTTTCGGCCGCGTGCCGGCGTACCCGCTGTCACCCTTCGGCACGGTCGCCCATGTCGGACCGCACACGATGAGCGTCACCGACTGCGCGCTCATGATGACCATCGTGTCGCGACCGGACCCGCGCGACTGGATGTCACTGCCCTACCAAACCACCGACTACCGAGACGGCCTCGACGATGGCATCCGGGGACTGCGCATCGCCTACTCGCCGACGCTCGGGTACGCCGATGTCGACCCCGAGGTGGCCGCGCTCGTCGACGCGGCGGCGCGTGAGCTTGAGTCCCTCGGTGCCATCATCGAGCAGGTCGATCCCGGCATCGAGGATCCGCTGGACATCTCCACCGGACTGTGGTTCGTGTCGTCTCGGACCGTCTATGAATCCCTCTCCCCCGAGGGCCAAGCCGTCACCGATCCAGACTTCGCGGCACAGGCCGAGCAGGGGGCGGAGTTCAGCGCGCAAGACGTGCAGCTGCTCACCCTGAGACGCAATGCCCTCGGCACGCAGATGCGGCTCTTCATGGCGCGATACGACCTCCTCCTCACACCAGCGGTCGCCATCCCCGCGTTCGAGGCCAGGCCCGCGGGCACCGTGCCGATGACGCCGGAGTCGATGCTGGCGTGGACGCCGTTCAGCTATCCCTTCAACCTGACCCAGCAGCCCGCCATCTCCGTGCCCTGCGGGCTGACATCGGCGGGTCTGCCTGTCGGATTGCAGATCGTCGGTCGCGCGTACGACGATGCACTCGTGCTGCGCGCCGCCCGCGCCTACGAGACCGTGCACCCCGTCATGCGACCATCCCTCTAGATCGTTGCACACGACCATCGGCCAAGGAGCACCCATGAAGGACACCTCATCGGACATGATCCGCAGCGCGGTGCGTGAGACCTATGGCCGGATCGCCCAGACTCCACAGCCTGCACACAGTGACGCGGGTGGCTGCTGCTCACCCAGTACACCACCGGATCAGTCATCCTGCTGCGCCTCCCCGGATTCGGTGTCCCTGCAGTACGGCTACTCCACCGACGACCTCGCCGTGGTGCCCGACGGGGCCGACCTCGGCCTCGGGTGCGGCAATCCAGGGGCCATCGCCGCCCTCATGCCCGGTGAGACGGTGCTGGACCTGGGCAGCGGTGCTGGCTTCGACGCGTTCCTGGCCGCACGCGCCGTCGGTGCGACCGGTCAGGTCATCGGTGTCGACATGACCCCCGCCATGGTGAGTCGGGCCCGCGCCAACGCCGTGGAGGGTGGCTACACCAACGTCGACTTCCGACTCGGTGAGATTGAGCGCCTGCCGGTCGCCGACGCCAGCGTCGACGTCATCATCTCCAACCGGGTCGTCACGTTGAGCGTTGTAAATGCCTCTGGCGGCGGTTAGGTAACGGGTTGGTAGCGAAACCTGCCCGACTTGCCGGGTATGCCAAATAATGTCCGGTTTGACTGGTTGTGGTCCCGGCATAAGAGAGAGGCTTAGCTCAGCTGGTAGAGCGCTGCCTTTGCAAGGCAGAAGTCAGGGGTTCGAGTCCCCTAGCCTCCACCCATGCCGTTTTACGAGGAAAACCCCTCGCCCAGCCAGAGATGGGGCTCGGGAGGACTATTGGTTATGAATTAGCGGGCGACTAGGAGATTGAGTCGACCTCTAGCGCCGTAAGGGTCGGATTCCCGATACCCGCAGTGCCTCGCGCATCAACGGATCCGCATTGAAGTGTGAGCGTCGTAGCAGTTGACGAAGTGATCCACCCGGTGCCGCCAAGATAACTGGTGGCTAAAGCATCCTTCGGCATCGAGACGACTGTCAGCGGCTGCTTGATAAAACTGCCCGCAGAGGTCGTGACCTGGCACAAGATTTGCTGGGCCGCAGAGGAAGAGTTCAGGTGGCCGCTGAAGGAGACAAGGAATGATCCAGCGGTCGGAATGGTTGTCGTTAGAATCGGCGTGAGAGCAGAACTAATGGGGACCTGGCTGTCTGCCGCAACATAGACACTCGAAGCACCGCCAGGACCGGCAGGACCGGCAGGACCAGCAGGACCAGCAGGACCAGCAGGACCCTGTGATCCCGAGCTTTTGATTTTCTTCCACACGCCCTTTGACAGTTTCTTCTTGGTGACTGCGTAATTCTTTATGTCATGGGTTCCTACGGTGGGCTTGTGGCTCGGCACGTCACCGCGATTCGACTGGTTTGCTGCCACATCTGCGGTGGTGTTGGTGCCTGCGGAAAGAGATGCTGCTGCAATTCCTCCGCCGACTATGACGAGCGCGGCGGTACAACCAACCACGGCCGGATAGAGCCTCCGTCGGGAACGCTGCATGCGGCACTCCTATTGTTCGTCTTGTTGTATCGATACTTCCACGGCTTTCGGGCCGTGCTCTGCGCATGCTAGTGGAGTTTGGTTGCTCAGTGCAGTTCCGGCCTTAAGTGGCGGTGAAATCTGGGGGCCGAATATCGAGGTTCGGCGGATCTTTCCGGATATCAGTAGCGTCCGTTGGCTCTTGATGATTGAGGAGTCCACGTCGTTTTCCTTCTTCGACCGCGTCGCGACGACCAGGGACAGCAAGGAAGCGGAGGAAGACCGGTGTGGATTTCGACCGATCCGGCAGCCCACAAGATCATGGATTGTGATCTCCCTAGTCAAGGACTCAGCATCAGGATGCTCCTCTTCGAGGAGAGCAGCCACCAGCCGAATCTCGGTGGGCTTGACCCTCACTCGTCCTCGTCCTCGTACTCATTGTTCTCCAGGGCGATCAGCGTGGGCTGGATGTACCTGGACCAGAACATGTCTGGCGAGGTGCTGGCACTGGCGTCAAGCGTGTCTACGGTCAGCCAATCCACCTGCCGTACGGTCACCTTGAAGTGGTCGTACTTGCGATCCTCGCCAAGCCTGCGGTTGGCCTGACCACAGGCTGCGGCGATGACACGAGCATTGCCATTCACCAGGTCACGGTCGTAGTAGGCGAAGGGGCCGAACCACATCGATGCCTCCCACATCGAGCGCTGCTCGATCTCGATAGCCCATTGCAGTTTGCGTCCCGATCCAGTCTTCACACTCACGGCAGATCCTCCTCCTCGATATCCCAAAGGGAGCCTGACCCGGTAATCCGGACACCTGATCTAGGCGATGATTCGTCTGGAAGG
>ERZ888423.366-NODE-366-length-47473-cov-25.440297_pt1 | contig 47473 bp, 45 predicted proteins | sample MGYA00520523_ERZ888423 | MGnify/ENA primary metagenome ERZ888423 (study PRJEB32303, sample SAMEA104408611) | aquatic metagenome | biome: Brackish water; feature: Pelagic; material: water | place: Baltic Sea | collected 2014-06-08T10:24:00 | depth 30,27 m ... | reverse complement strand
ATAGCCAACCCTGACCAGCTAGACACCGATGAAGATGGCAGTGGCGACGCCTGTGTCGGGCTTCCTACAGGCTGTTAGACAACGGTGATGCCGCAGGTCCCCTGCTCGCAAGTGGGGTCCAGCATGTCGTTACACGCATACCGTTTCTGACTACTTAACGTTGCCACCTACTCATCGATGATGCTTGCCTTAGGGCCACCTGCGCTACGATCCTATCTGGGGAATACGCAGAGCTTGCGTTCTGTTGTCGGTTACCATAAACATAAAGTCATCAATTCCTCCCTATACTAAAAAACTTTTGATAATCAGGACAACACTATGATCAAAGCCTCTGCCCAAATGCGCGCATGGCGATTACATGCATACGGTCAGCCAGTCGACGTGCTAAAACTGGAACACATTGACATTCCGGAGCCCGGTGATGGGGAGTTACGCGTCAAGGTGCTTGGCATACCGTTCAACCTAAATGATCTGGAGCGCGTCACCGGCGGAAACATGATGGTACGACCCGAATTCCCCTACAGCCCGGGCATGGAAGTCATGGGTCAGGTTGAAAAATGTGGCAAGGGATGTGAATCATGGCAAGGTAAGCACGTGGTTGCTATGCCTGCCGGTGCACACGGCGGCTATGCAGAATATGCGATTTGCCCACCGGTATCAGCCTTCGAAGTGCCCAAAGAAATCCCTCTGCCAGATGCGGCAGCACTTTACTTCCCTTATCATTTGGCTTGGTTAGGCTTAATTGAGCGCGCTAAAGTGCAAGCGGGCGAAACCGTATTAATCCATGCTGCCGCTGGCAGTGTCGGTTCGGCCGCTATACAGCTCGCAGTGAATGCCGGTGCACGTGTTATTGCGACAGCCGGGGCAGATGAAAAGTTGGACTGGTGCCGCAAGCTCGGTGCAGACATTGCCGTTAACTATCATAGCGACGATTTTGTGGCTGTTGTTAAAGAAGCGACCGGCAAAAAAGGGGTTGATGTCGTATTCGATACAGTCGGCGAAGCGGTCATGGAACAATCACTTGGCGCCATTGCGTATAACGGTCGCTATATTATGATGGGATTCTCATCGAACAAAACCGTGGCGGATGAAAAGTTTTTAGTGCCGCGCAGGCTTGCACTAAGTAACATCAGTCTATGCACAGTGATGCTTGCCTATGCCGATGAGGCTATGTCTGATTTTCTGAAGGATGGCATGGGCTGGAATTTTGTACCGGCAGCACTGGGCGAAAAAATTAATAGCATCATTGTTTCGCTAGTACAAAACGGAGAAATAAAACCTGCCATTGGTCGGGTCGTTGATTTTGAAGATATCCCGCGAACACTGCAGGACTTGGCTGACAGGAAGACGGTCGGCAAAGTTATCGCCATACCTTAGCGCGACAATCTTCTGCAATTGTTTCCTGAATCGCTGAATTGGACGCAAGACCAATGCATCACATGACATCATGTTCGGTATTCTGTGTGAGCACACTCGCGCAGTTAGCCAGACCGTGGTCCATACCTTATCATCGAGCCTTGATACTCATGCTGGAGGCATGATGATGATAAGATTACTGTTAACCGCACTGCTGGCATCCTCTGCCAGCTTGGTCTCCGCCTTTGTTGAAGAGCACCGTCATAGTGGAATATGTGATGCTTCCGGCGTTGTTGCAATAAGTAATGATGCGTTTGCTGTTGCCGACGATGAACTCAACAGACTGCTCATCTACAACCTGCATACATCGGGCCCCGAAGAATCTTCTCTCGAGCTTAGTGACTTCCTAGGGCTACATCAACAAGCCGATAATACCAAAAATAAGCCTCGTAAAATGACCAAAGAAGCTGATTTAGAGGGCGCAGCTCGTGTTGGTGATGTCATTTATTGGATCTCCTCACATGGGCGTAATCGCAAGGGGAAGAGAGTGGACGCTCGAATGCAGTTTTTCGCAACCAAAATTTATAGTGATGGCCTTAAGTCTGTTTTACGACCTTTTGGTTCACCCTACATCCGTTTGCTGCAAGACATCATTGCTGCGCCTCAACACCAGAGCTTCCAGCTCGAGGCCGCAGCCACCTTACCTCCCAAGGCGCCGGGGGGCCTGAACATAGAAGCTATCGCCGATATGCCCAACGGACATCTGCTTATAGGTTTTCGCAGCCCCACAATTTCGGGTAAGTCATTGATCATTGAATTAGAAAACCCGGGCGGCATCATCGAGGGAGAGGTGGCTTCTTTCGGCCGCCCTAGGTTGATTGAATTGGATGGCGGTATCCGCGCTATGGCGTCAGAGAACGGACGATACATGATCATAGGCAACGAGCAAGATGCCGAGGCTGGTCAGTCCTCATTGTTCCTCTGGGATGGGGAAAGTAGTACCGTTGACAAAGTCGAAAGTCTGACCTTTGCAAACTTCAACCCGGAGGCCATTGCTGCTTTCCCTGACGAAAAAGGTGGCCAAGTTCTGCTGCTATCAGACGATGGCATGAAAAACGTCGATGGATCACCGTGCAAAAAAATCAGTGACCCCAGGCAACGCCACTTCAGAAGCTTTTTATACAGACACCCCGAACTTCTATTTTTTGACTGAGGTACTCGTGCCCTTAGCGGGCGGGCGAATACATTATGACGTCTTGTCAGTGGGTTGCGCGACAAAAGGCAGTCTCTGTCTTGGTAGGTGCTGATCGGCTTATCATCGTTTCACTTCAAAAGGCGCCGCATTAACCTGAATCACCGTTGGAAATTGAAACCGTATTGACTAAGGTGTATGGTTGGGAACTTTTAATGAATGTCAGACACTAATATAAAAGAAATGGGATGGTAGGCGACAATACGGCATTTTGTATTGCGCTGACACGCGGCGACCATTGGCGCCCTGTTGAGTACCACTGAAGCAATGACTCCGCCCATACCGCAAAATGTAGGTTGGGTTAGACTAGCAGCCGAGCGAACAGCCAGGTTGTGTAGATCTGTCCAGCCTGATAGGGTGGTCGTCTGCCTTAAAATAATATTTGTCACACAATTACCGGGACTTACTATGTCCAGATGTTCAAGCATTGTAGCCGCATTGACCCTGTTAGCACTGGCCGCCTGCGGGGTTGGTGGCGATACCACCGTTGCCAGTAACAATGATCTGCGCCCTACCCAGCCCGATTTAAGCGACCAGTTGTTTCAACCAAACGAGATTGTACAGGTTGATATCAATATGGACCCCGATGACTACGACATCCTGCGCAGTGAGGGTCGCTATTTTGCGACTATTGCCACGGGCTGTGCGAACGAGTTTGAATACAGTCATTTTAACGCCACTGTGACAATCAACGGAGAGGTACTAAACGACGTCGATATTCGCAAAAAAGGCTTTTTGGGTTCTCTGTCTGCGGGCCGCCCCTCCATTAAACTGGACTTTGACGAGCTGAGGCCTGATAGGCGTTTTTACGGAACGCGGCGCATGACGCTGAATAATAATCTTCAAGATCCGAGCAATACGCATACATGCATGGCTTATGAACTCTTCAGGAAGGCAGGCGTGGCCGCACCCAGATGCAATTTCGCTCGCGTTAGCGTCAATGGCAAAGATTTAGGCATTTATTCACATATAGATAGCATCAAAAAACTTTTCCTCCGGCGTAACTTCGGCAACGATACTGGCAATTTATACGAGGCCCAGATTGCGGATTTCGGCGAAAATCTAAAAGAAAATTTTCAGCTTAAAACAAATAAAGAGATAAACGATCGATCGGATCTCAGTGCGGTGGTTTCAGCACTTAACGCTACGGATGAAAATTTAGCCAGCCTGCTGTCTCAAGTGGTTGACCTAGACGCCTTTGTAACCTTTTGGGCGGCGGAGGCAGTGATCGGGCACTGGGATGGTTCCACATCGAATGCCAATAACTATTGGATCTATAATAATCCTGACAACGGCCTTATTTACTATATTCCCTGGGGCACCGACGGCGCTTTAGAGCAGGATAGCCTTTTAAGCCCAGGCACGGGCCCATTATATCATGCGACGAATATTCCATCGCGCCTGTACAAAATCCCAGAGTTTAAACAAAAATATGATGCGCGAGTGCTGGAGCTATTGGAACAGCTTTGGAACGCAGAGTCACTCAATGCAGAGGTTGATCGCATCAGGGATTTGACTGCGACGCCTGAAGTCAATATGACGCAAGTCCGCAGATTTATTCGCGAATATGATGGCAAAGTGAGGGCGGCTGTCGCCGGAGAGACGCAGCAAACAGAACGTACTATTCCTGATTTTGTTCAGGTATGCGATAAGAGTGGTTATATGACGCTCACTGGCAATATTGTTGACGGGCGTGGCACCGTTGAATGGGTCGATCTGAATGGCGATTTAATCACCGTGCCGGTTAGCGCTTCTCCCCCTTCGGCGAGCCTTGGAGGCGGCCTCCCCTCGGACAGCGTCTCCATCATCCTGACAGGCTTCGTAGACGGGTCGCTGGTTATTTTCCCAGTGCTGATAGAGAAAGATGAGTTTGGCCAGCTGGAGGTCGCTCTTCAGGGCACGACGACGATGATTCTTCGCGGTGACCTTGGCGGCTCAGGCAACACTGGCTTCCGAATTAACGGGGTAACGGGCGCAGGTTTAATTTCCTTTGACGAGGCGCCTATACTTGGCGGCGTAGTGAATATGCGTTTCACGGCTGACTTTGTGAACAGCCGCGGCTTTTTTGGCGGTGGTCTGTGACCTATGCAGCTTAAGCTCGAGCAAGCACAATACCGTAGCGATCATGGAGAGTTGAGAAGCGGCGACCACCATATAGAAAAGTCATGCACGGCAGTGGTAAGTCAATTTGCTGCGCATAACCTTAAAGAGCAATCAACAATCACCTTGGCCGACCGCACCGATTCCAAATTTCTATTGCCCGTGAGAGTGTTACCCCGCTTTCTTGGCGCCTTGAATTCAGACTACACCATCCTCGAAGAATCAGGTCATCGTGTCTTTACGTATGAAAATACCTATTTTGATACGCCCGCCTGGGATCTCTATTTGCAACACCAGAATGGCAAGTTAAACCGACACAAGTTCCGTTTTCGACGCTATCATGAGACTGACATTGCCTATTTTGAAAAGAAGTTCAAAACCAATAAAGACCGCACGATAAAGGAGCGGGTCAACTGTAAAGACGTTCAGTCCGGCAGCATTGTTGTTGAAGAAGAGATTGTTAAACCTAGCCTCTACGTGAACTATCGACGCGTTACGCTTTGGAACCATGCGGCCAATGAACGGCTGACCTTAGACTACGACCTCTGTTACCGGCGGCCAGAAAAAGCCAAGGTGGCGAGGCTAGATGGCCTGTTAATCGCGGAGCTAAAAAGACATGGGAACGCTAGTGACTCGCCTTTTGTCAAAACCGCGAAAGACCACGGTTTCTCACCTAAAACATTCAGCAAATATTGTACCGGTGTCTGCCTAACGGATAATGGCTCACTGAAAAATAACCGTTTTAAATCAACGCTGACTGACATAAAAAAAGCCAGCGAGCTATAGGAGCCATAACCGTATGAGTTTAACCCAAGACCCAGACTTTTTAATAAGACTGCTCATTAATATGGCGGCAGTGCTGATATTGATCAGGCTTGTTTATTTTCGAGCTTCAAGGCATCGAGCCTATGCCAGCTCATTTATCTTGTTTGGCATGGGTGTATTCCTCGTCACTAGTCAGCTGTCAACTGTCGACATCTCTCTCGGTTTTGCCTTCGGATTGTTTGCTATATTTTCCATGCTGCGTTATCGCACAGAATCCATCACAATCAAGGAAATGACCTATCTGTTTTTGGTGATTGCGATGTCGCTTCTATCCGCCGTTGGCGACATGAGTCACCTGGAACTTGCGCTGCTACTCGCCTTGGTCTGTGTGATGGCGTATATCACCGAAACAAGCCTGCTCCTGCCAGTGCTAGAGGAACAAGCGGTCCAGTATGAAAAAATAGAAAATATTCGTCCCGAAAGAAGAGCTGAATTATTAGAGGATCTCCGCAATCGTATGGGACTCGATATTCGTAGCGTAGAAATTAACGAAATCAACTTTCTCAAAGACACAGCCCAACTGAAGGTTCAATATGTCCCTAGAGCGTCTGATGATTAATTCGAGAGCTACCAGCACTTGGGCTTTAATAGCCCTGCTGTTTAGCGCGTCGACCGTGGCGGAGAAAGAGCGACTTCAGATCAGCGGACAGGTGCTGATGGATATGGATTACTATGAATCTTTCTGGGATAAGAATGGCGATAGCTCAAATACCAGTGTCGAGCTGCGCAACGGTCGTATTCAGTTCACTTACGACTTTCCTGCTGGCTGGGAAGCGAAACTGCAAGTGAATGCTGAGGCCGACTCCAGTGGCAGCGATGTCGAGCTGGGCTCTACCTATATTCGCTACACAAACTGGAAGATAGCGGACATCACTTTGGGCAAAATGAAGGAGCCCCTGGGCATGGAGCGTAACACTCGCAGCTCCCAAGTGGTGACGATCGAAGATTCCATGATGACAGCATCCTTTACCCCCCGAAAGAATTGGGGCATACGTCTAAACGATGCAACTAAGCGCAGAACTTGGTCGCTAGCGGCGACGGTAGAAGAAGACAATGACAATGACGATGACGGCTACAAAGAGGACGAGCCTATTGCAGTGACGGGGCGATTTACCTTTGCTCCAATCCACGCAGAAGAGCAGACATTACAGTTTGGAATCTCCGGCTCCTGGCGAGACTGGAATGAGAATACTTTCCAGATCAAGAATCGAGCAGAAGTTTCAAGTGCCGACAGAGTGGTGAGAAGCGCGGAGTTCGCCGCAGATAATCAGACAGTCATTGGACTGGAAGCCGCCTGGAGTCGCAACAGTCTCCTGTTACAGGCCGAGTACATGGCCACACGCGTTGAAGAAGTAGAGGGTCCGGATTGGAACTATGATGGTTATTATTTTACCGCAAGTTATATCCTCACCGGAGAGCATCGCAAGCTTAGCAAAGGAAAGCTGGGTGCGGTGAAACCCAGTGGCGACAGCGGGGCGTGGGAGCTAGAGAGCCGTTACAGTTATGTTAACTTGCGCGATAGGGGCTTGGGCGCGGAGGCGTCCATCACTACGCTAGGCGTCAATTACTATTACAGGGATGATATCAAGCTGATGCTAGCCTATCTTTACCCCGACATAGCGGGAAGTGTCACCAGCGATGACACAGGCGGTCACGCGATTTCTGCGCGCATACAGGTACTGTTCTAACCCGACAAAACGTTTCCGCCTTTTTTCTAAACAGCGGTGAGAGCGCACGGCCGGTTTGACCGTATTCGTGGGCACCACAAACCCTGCTGCCGACATACCTTAAAAAATGCCCTCAAGTCATGCGATGTAGTGCGCATATCTTATTGCCGGCGGGGTCACGCAAATAAGCGAGATAGATTTTTCCGATGCTGCCCTCACGCGGGCCGGGCGGCTCTTCAATCGCGGTGCCACCATTGGCCAGACCTGCGGCGTGCCAGGCGTCAGCCATCGCCCCACTCTCCGCTGCGAAGCCTATAGTGCTGCCATTTCCGTGGCTAACCGGTTCGCCATCAATGGGCTTACTGATTGAAAATACGCCGAGCTTGGTAAAATAAAAGCAGCGCCCCTTTTCATCTATCACACCTGGCTCATGCCCAAGAGCGCCTAAAATAGCGTCATAAAAAACTTTCGACTCATTAATGTCGCTTGCACCCACCATAATATGACTAAACATTTTTTGCTCTCCTTACTTTATCGTGATGAGCCGCTTCATACTGGAGTCGCGCTCGACGTATTCCCACTCGATTCGCCCAAGGTCACAATAGTGCCATTGCCGCACCAATAAGCCCACCGATAACCAAAATTTGTGCTGGAAGAAAACTTAAGACAAACCCCAGAGTTCGAGATTTTGGGTCAGCAATATATCCTCTGAAGTAGAGGAAACGCCCAACCACGAATACGACTCCCAAGCCAGCGGCCACTTCGGCATTGACGTAATGACCAAACATCAATATCCCTGGAATGAATAGGACTAACATCTCGAGCGTATTTTGCTGAACCCGGTAATACCTTTCAAAGATTGGATCGCCTGAAACTGCGGGCGCGGCAACACCGTATGTCCCCCGCGCCTTTCCAACCAACATGCCGAATACCGAGTATTCGATAAGGGCTAATGCAATTACGATTGTCACTGCTGCCACATCATTCTCCTTAGGGCTATACCGCTCCAAGCAAACGCTTGGAATTACATGTGCCTACTGTACCAACGAGTTTCCCCCTAGCATAGCGCTTGATTACTCGCGCGCCGCAAAACACAGAAAATTAATGCCCAAGGGACGGTAATTGCACACGCTTAATTGACGTTAGGTGCTTCTAGGGTTTCTGCGCTGCCGACCTTATACTGCTAACAGGTCCTGATTCTCGACAACCGACAGCCCACGACTGTCTGCGGCCATTGCCGCATCCACTACGGAGGACGCCACCTGTTGCAGTGGGACCGGGCTTTCAGGCAGAAATCTAGATACTACCACCGGCAAGCGGCGCATCAGCCAAGCAACAGGTGACATCAACAAACCCAATGGGATGGCAGTTCCACCGCCAGTATAACGCGTGCCATAAATCGCCGAAGGGTATATCACCGTTGCCGCATTATCAGCTGACGCGCTTGTATAATCAGCTGCGGCCTTACTAGCCTGCTGTTTCCCCACGTAATACCCAAAACGACTGGAACGCATCAATGCCGGAATATGCGCGCTGAGCAACACCAGTCGTTTAACACCTTGGCGCTGCGCTTCCGCAATAACAGCACTATTAGCGCTACCATTGGTCATCACCTGTTGCTCGAAGGCACGCTGATTAAACGTTGGCAGCGGAGGCGAACCGACAAGACACACGATGACATCTGCCGACGCCACTAGCAATGGATCTGGATGAAGCGCATCTCCAACAACCCAGGTGACTTGATTCAACCATAACGGCCGAAGTTGTTCCAACTGAGCAGGCATCTTGCCACTGCGTGACACACTCGTGCAGATTGCGCCACGAATCGCAGCAAGCTCAAGAACCTTACAGCCAACAAAACCATTGCCGCCATAAACTAGAAGACGAGTCGGGGTGTTTGAGTCTGCCATAACATTTTCCTTAATCATGGGCTCTTATACGCATATAACTGCTAACCAGTTTACGACAAGAATAACCTGCACCCAAAGATAGACCGGACGTGGGGCCTCAAAGCGCCGACTTGCTTAGCCTGCCTCTTGAGCATTATCGCTTGTCCCTAGTTTAAGGTAACGCAGGGCGGCGCCCAGGCCTCCCGCCCAGTTTAGCCTGCGCGCAGCGCGCCAATGACAGGCTAAGCTGCCTATTCACTTAGGAGGACTCCCTACAGGCCAAAACCAGCGCTAAATAGTGCCTCAGTTGGCTTTTCACTACCGAGTCTAGCCGCTAGAATACACATAATATACAACCGCCTGAAAAAAATGCAGAGGCCAACGTCTGAATAGTAGAGTGTCCCCTACAATACAATAATACAACGCGGAAAAGGAAATGCGTGACAAGTTCTGAAGGATCAATATTTAGGAGTAAGTACTTCAGGTTCTTTTTCGGCCTCGCGGTAGGTGCTACGCTCCTGTATTTCAGCGTAAAGAACGTAAGCTGGACTGAAGTCAAAGACGAATTCGAAAATATTACGTATGCATGGATTTTCGTTGCACTCATTTTTTACTGGATTGAACTCACCCTTCGAATCACTCGATGGCGACTTCTTCTGTCGACACTCAAACCCTCTATTGCTGTTTACAAAATTGCCCTGTCGTTTATCTCAGGTTGTGCGGCCAACAATGTACTGCCAGCAAAATTGGGGGAAGCCTTTCGGGCCGACCTTCTTGGCAGATTGGCAAGCGTTTCCAGAATGACTGCTTTGGGGTCAATTATTATTGAGCGCCTGTCTGATATGATTGTAATATTTGGGATGACCGCTTGGGGGATATTATTTATAACCACAACGCATCTCGATACCGCGAGCGAAATTCACCAAGGTTTGGCTTTACTTGCAGCCCCCATCGCCGTCTTGGTAATAGCAGTATATTTCCTGGTAGTGAAGAAAAACCATTTCATCAGCGTTAAACTAAAAACCTTAGATATCAAAATTCACAATTTGTTACAGGGACTAAACGCCCTTGAAGACCCCTGGACCACGCTGAAATTACTCGGCAGCACTGTCACCATTTGGACTCTCAATTGTCTGGCAATCTGGTCAATAATGATGGCGCTGCATATTGAACTTAGCATCAACCAGACCATATTACTGGTTGGGATAACCGGTATTTCGGCCGCAATACCAGCAGCGCCAGCCGGCATCGGGACACTTCAGTATGCTTTTCATATCACCGCGGTATTATTAGATTATTCTGCATCGGCAGCACTGGTGGCATCCGCCATTGTACAAATAGCTCTGCTGGGTAGCGCGACATTGGTAGGGGCGCTTTCTTACAGCTACGCTATCTCCACCCATTTATTGCCAAGAAATGAAACTGGGAAATGATTGACGGACTGGCCAGGGAAACGCGCTTCACAACCTTTGACGGCACGGTCAGTCTATCCACCGCGCATCAACGGCCGGATCGGTTCTCTCAATATTATGTTCTCGGATATCGGGACACAAATCTAGCTTTTACACAAAAACTGCTGTTTCCGTTAGCCAATCCAGAGGGTATGGCCGACGCTGTCTATAAAAGAAGACTTACAAGTGGCCGATATTTCCTTCCACGCTTGTGGTATATCCTATATCGTAGTGTACAACTTCTGCCTTGGACGATATTTAAATGGCTCTCATTCTCACGCGATGACTAAAACTCGACCTGACATTAGCTTATTCTTCCCGGTCTACAATGATGAACATACTGTTCGCGTCGTCGCTAACAGGGCGCTTGAACTACTGGAGGAAGTTGCAGATAACTATGAAATCATCATCGTGAACGATGGCTCACCAGATTCGTCCGGTGCTATTGCGGACCAACTGGCCGTGGAACACGATAAAATTACTGCTGTACATCATCCCGAAAACAAGGGCTATGGCGCTGCGATGAAAACCGGGATCGCAGCCTCTCAATACGACATAATTTGCATGATTGACGGGGATAACGAATACGATGTCTTCGACCTGAAAAAGATGCTAGCCGTAAGAGAATATTACATGCTCGTCATTGCATTCAGATACAAGAAGCTCTATTCAACAAAAAGAATCTTTATCTCCTTCATTTACAACTCACTTCTGCGAGCATTGTTTAAAAGTCCGTTTCGCGATATTTCCACCGGAATCAGGTTGATCCATCGCGGATTACTCGACGAAGTGGAGTTAACCTCGAATAGCCCGTTTATTGGGGCTGAGCTAACACTCAAATCAATGTTACGTGGCTTTCCTGTTGGCGAAGTAGGGATTCAAACGTTTCCTAGAGACTTCGGGCAGGGATCTGCCACGTCGTTCAAAAATATCATGGGAACAATCGGGGATGCATGGCGAATTCGTAAGGAAATATTTTCGGACTCCTATGATTTGCCGGAAGGGCGCACGCGAGGGTAGAGGGGGTTCATGAGAGATCTTGCTAAACTTTACCAAATCAGATTTTCTGACACTAACCGATATAAAAAGGATCTTGTCTGGCAAGTACTGTGTGAACACTACTTCCAGCAGTTTATCCCTCATTCATCCATTGTCCTCGAGGTTGCAACTGGATACGGCGAGTTTATCCGCCATATTACTGCGTCCAGAAAAATTGCAGTTGACCTTAATCCTGATTCCAAAGACTGCCTTCCCGAAGAGATAGAGTTTCACCTTGGCAGCGCGACGAATCTCACTATGATCAAAAGCGAGTCTATTGACGTTTGTTTTAGCAGCAACTTTTTTGAGCACCTGCCGAGTAAGGAGGTGATGGATGAGGTGTTGTGCGAGGTTTGGCGAACACTTAAGCCCGGAGGGCTCTATATTACTATGCAGCCGAATTTGCGTTTTGAACCAGGCAGATACTGGGACTATTATGACCATGTTTTGCCGCTTACACATTTGTCATGTCGGGAAGCTTTTATAAAGGCTGGATTTGAGGTCACTAAAGTTGTTGACCGATTCATACCCTTTAGCACTGACTCCAAACTTCCCCAACACCCGCTTCTGGTAAAAATGTATCTGCGCGCCCCTCTGTTGTGGCGCTTCTTTGGTGGACAGTTTGTGATTGTCGCTCGCAAGCCAACGGATAACGGAAACGGTCAGTCCCCGAGCGACGATAGACGTTCACACTCGGGAAAGGGTCTGCAAGGCGGGTTATAAATCCCGTCTGAGATGGCCCTGTTGACGATTACATCCGACTCCCCCACCGGCGTCAGTACTACCGGAAAGTGGCCATTGTTAAATTGGCTGTGTCGCTGGTTCATGTGGTTTTGAAACAGGGGTTCAAAGTGGAAGTTAGACCAGCCCCAATACGTCACTGCGAGTAGCAGAACCAGAAGAACTGCGGGCGTCCTGACCAGGGCAAACCGCACCTGCAATAGTAAACCCAAGGTGCATACTAGCAGGGCCGATATAAAACTGTACCTTTGGGTCAAGACGTACTCCGGCGTCGTAAGTAGCGCTCTACCCACGGTGGCAGCTGCCGCGAAGGCGACGAGAAACCAGCAGTAAAGCGCGAGCCGAATATCATCATGCTTATAAAACTTCAGGGTGACGAATAGTAGTACGAGTAGTATGACAAGGCCGGCGGCTCCCGCCCCCAACGTGCTAAAGTAGATAGGCGCACTACCCAGGATAACCAAGAAAAAAGTAGCATACTGCTCTAAGATTTGGGTAATAGTCGGATCGAGAATGGCGCGTGATAAAACCTCACCGGCTGTTACGGGCGGGCTATCAACATTATTTGCGATTAGCTCAGAGGTGACCATGTAGATGCCTTGAGTGAAGTCTCCATACCATAGCGTCAATATGGCCGTGGCGACCAACAGCCACATCGCAGGCCACATTAGTGACCGGTGCCCGCTCACTAGGCATTGATGCAGCAGGCTGACAAGACCCATCAACCACACGATATGACCCGAGGCCAGCGTCAGTGAGGAGAGCGTACAAAATACCGCCGCAAGTAAAAATCTTGGTCCGCTCACCTTGTGTAAAGTGAATATGCAGGCGAAGGCATAAAGACACACATAATAGTAAGCAAAGGCTGCCTGACTAAAAAGAATAATCTTAAAATACCGAAAATTTAGCAACAGCAGTGCTGCGACCAAGAGGTAGACCCAGCGATACTTTTCTTTTCTGACAGTCAAATAGAACACTAACAGAATCAACAGCAAGCCTAGATTCGCGACGAGAGTCAGTGTGTGGAAATTCAGCTCGCCTTCAGCCAGGTAAACACCAAAAACGACTAGCCGCGAGGCGCTGGTACGGTGATCGTTGTACTGATTGGACAGAACCTTGAAGGCGTCGCGGGCGCTATCAGCATTTTCGACCATACTGACAATCTGCAGGGAATCATAAATATCATCCTCGTATGGAATATTGATCGCATGGCTATTCACAAACCAAAAGTAGTGCGCAATCACCGCGCAAAGTGCGGCAAGCGGCAACCAGCGCACGAAAAAGTCAGACGTAGGCAGTAACTTGACATTCGTCATCAGGCTTTTAGCCGTGCCGGTCGACTTGTGGATCGACTAATGCGCCGGGCACAGGTGTCGGAGATTCTTTTGACACCACCAAAGATGGTCTTAACGCAGAGATTACTTTCATATCTAATAACACCCGTATTCCAGTCGACAATGTACTCGTTTATCTTGCAACATAACACCGCCCCACGATACCTCATAGATAGCCGACATGATTAGATATTCGTTTTTTAATCAGGCCTGACACTTCAGCCGCAGTCTATTCGCTACAGTGCAACCAAGCTTGCGTTTTTAGCGGACTAGATGCTGGGGCACGATGTTCCTTATTGGGCACTTACAGACCCGTGATATCCGGAAGCATTTATAACGACTGGGGTTGAGATCGCTAACGTTGTTGATCGATTCATACCATGTAGTACTGAGTCCAAACTTCCCAAACACCCGCTCCTGGTAAAAATGTGTCTGCACATACCTTTGTTGTGGCGCTGCTTTGGTATACAGCCTGTGATCGCCGCACACAACGGTGGGTAGCTGTCATTCCCCGCGCAACGAAGAACGTCGACACTCAGGTAATGGCCTGCAAGGCGGCTTATAGATGCCCTCTAAGATAGCCTTATTGACAATTCCATCCGACTCTCCGGCTGGCCTCAAAATTACCGGAAAGCGGCCATTGTTAAATTGGACGTGTCGTCCGCCCATGTATTGGTGAACCCACCCTCCAAAGTGAAGGTTGATCGATCCCCAATATGTCACTGCTAGCAGCAGAACTAAAAGAACTGCGGGCGTCCTGACCAGTTTAAACCGGACCTGTAATAGTAAAGCCAAGGAGCATACTAGCAGCGTTGATATGAAGCTATACCTCGACATCAGGACGTAGTCAGGCAACATGAACCATGACCTACCGATGGTAACCGCTGCAGCAAACGCCACCAGAAACCAGCAGTAGAGCGCGAGTCGCATATCATTATGTTTATAAAACTTCAGGGTGACGAATACCAACATAGCCAATATGACAAGGCCGACAGCTCCCGCCCCCACCGCGCTAAAATAGACAGGCGCACTGCCCAGAAGAACCAGAAAAAAAGCGGCATACCGCATTAGAACTTGCTGAATACTCGGGTCAACAAAGGCGCCCGCTAGGAGGGGACTGGCGGTTATCGGCGGACCCTCACTCAGTATATTAACGGTGGTGTCGGAGATGACCTCGTGGGATCCCTCATTGAAGCCCACATGCCACAATAGCAACATCACCGTAGCGACCAACAGCCACATTGCAGCATACAATAGTGGTCGGCGCTCACAGACCAGGCACTGATGAAGCAGACTAACAAGACCCAGAAACCACACGATTTGACCCGAGGCCAGTGTCAGTGAGGAGAGCGTACAAAATACAGCCGCAAGTAAAAATTTTGGTCCGCTCACCTTGTGTAAAGTGAATATGCAGGCGAAGGCATAAAGACACACATAATAGTAAGCAAAGGCTCCCTGGCTAAAAAGGATAATCTCGAAAGCTCGAAAATTTAACAACAGCAGCGCGGAGACCAGTAGGTAGACCCAGCGATACTTTTCTTTTCGGACAGTCAAATAAAATAATAGCAGGATCAACAGCAACCCTAGATCAGCAACGAGAGTCAGTGTGTGAAAATTCAGCTCGCCTTCAGCCAGGTAAACGCCAAAAACGAGCAACCGCGAAGCGCTGGTACGGTGATCGTTGTAACGATTAAACAGCGCCTTGAAGCCGTCGCCTGCGCTATCAGCATTTTCGACCACACTGACAAACTGCACGAAATCGTAAATATCATCCTGATGTGGAACATTGATGGCATAGCTATTCACAAACCAAAGGTGGTGAGCGATCACCGCGCAGAATGCGGCAAGCGGCAACCAGCGCACGAAAAAATCAGACGTAGGTGGTAACGTAGAAGACGTCATCAGTCGTCTGCCCAAGCCAGTCGCTTCGACAATCGTCTAGCGCGTCTGATATTGGTGTCGGGGATTTTTTTAAACGCTGTCGACAATAGTCTGAACAAGGAGATTGCTTTCATATCTTAGTGGCACTCGCATTTCAGTCGACAATGTACTGATGTGTTTTCCAATATAACGCCTTAGAACTATAGCGCATAGATAGCCGATATGAACGAATTTTTATTTTCGATCAATATGTTATAACTAAGCTGGGCGGCCGCTGTGTTAATTTTCATGGCCAAGCGTACCGTACCGTGGTTTTGACAGAATGATACAGGGGCTCGAGACGAGGTGCGTCTGGCCGCTGCCATCGCCATGTTGCACGGTACGTGACCTTTGCAGCAGGCCTGTAGTCGAAAAAATCCACCAAATTCAACCACGCTGCGCCTAAAACGTGTGCATCTGTGATCTTGTGCTAGATTTATAGTAACCGTTAGCTCTGCGTAAGAGATACGCTTCACAGAGATACGGCATTAAAGATTCTCCTAAAAACCAAAACACGGACGTTATGGCTATGGAACACTCCTTTTTGTCTCACCCACGCGGGGATGACACCCTCCCTCCTCCAGAAAAACTCGGTTACCTCGCCCTTTCCCGCACCACGGACAGAGTGCTACAAATTTTACTCGGTGGGGATCTGGCCCGATTAAGGGCAGATTCTGTAGCGGAATCACTGGGGATGAGTAGCACTACTCTTCGGCGGCGTCTACGGGCCGATCATACGTGCTACCAGTTCCTGCTGGATCGAGCCCGGCAGTATCGCTGCGAGCAGGTTTTGCGCATTATGTGGCGGCCCGGCAAGTGCCTAGCGGAGGAACTGGGCTATCTAGAGGTTAACAGCTTCTACCGTGCCTTCCGCCGCTGGACCGGGTTGAGCTACAGCGAGTACAAGGTACGATATACCCTGTAGGTCTGATGCGGAGGTTATACTCTCTGGGTCCAAGCGCGGGATTTGCCGATGGAAGCCACGGTAGCGGGAACAACCTCGCTCTGGGTATTCTGTCCTGATCAGACGTACCCCCGAGGGTTTTCCTCCTGCCAGTGCCAGGCGTCTTCACACATTTGCGCCAGACCACGGGAAGCCTTCCACTGTAAGAGTGTCTGTGCTAATCCGGGGTCGGCCCAACACGTGGCGATATCACCCGGTCGCCGGTCCACAATTTCATAAGGTATAGCCCGTCCGCTGGCGTGTTCAAATGCGCTCACCATCTCCAGCACCGACACCCCATTGCCGGTTCCCAGGTTGATGGTATGCAGGCCAGGTCTGTCGCAAATATAGTCCAGCGCTGACACATGCCCTTCCACCAGGTCCATCACATGAATATAGTCCCGAACACCGGTGCCGTCCGGGGTCGCATAGTCCCCTCCAAAAACCCGTAATTTGTCACGCTGTCCTACGGCCACCTGCGCGACAAAAGGCATCAAATTGTTAGGGAAGCCCTGAGGGTCCTCGCCAATAAGACCGCTTGGATGTGCACCTACCGGGTTAAAATAACGCAGCCGGCCAATACTCCACTCTGGGTTTGCGTCCTGCCAGTCCGCAAGAATATGCTCTACCATGAGCTTGGTGCGACCATAGGGATTAGTTGGCGCAAGCGGGAAGCTCTCTCGAATAGGGACCGAAGCAGGATCACCATACACCGTTGCCGAAGAGGAAAAGACCATATTCCTAACCCCTGCCTGTTGCATCGCCGCCAGCAGAATGAGCGAGCCCGCTACATTGTTATCGTAATACTCCAGCGGCTGATCGACCGACTCACCCACCGCCTTCAGACCGGCAAAGTGTAATACGGCAACAATCGTATGGGCTTGGAAAATCCGGTCCAGGCAATCACGGTCTCGAACATCCCCGTGTATAAAGGTCGGTTTCGTGGCACAGATCTCCTGCAACCGCTCTAGTGCTAGCGCACTACCATTGCACAGATTATCCAGTACCACTACTTCATAACCCGCCTCTATCAGCGCGACACAAGCGTGGCTGCCAATATACCCTGCGCCACCTGTCACCAATACAGTACGAGTCATGGAGTTAATCCTGAAGGTTAATTTGACTTAAACATTAAAAGTATAACCGATTGGAGGCGGAGGGAAACCCACAAGCACTCCACCCATACAAATCTCTATTGATTACATGAAATAACGCACAAAACCCTCTATCATGTTCCGACAAAAGACCAACGGTAGGAAACTCCAATGCATATACTTGTGACCGGCTCGGCCGGGTTTATCGGCTATCACCTCAGTGAGAAATTACTAGCGCGCGGTGACACCGTCACAGGATTGGACAATCTCAACGATTATTACGAGGTTAGCCTAAAAGAGGCCCGCCTGGATCAGCTGAAGACTCAGCCCGCCTTCACTTTCATCCGCGCTGATCTTCAGGACAGGCAGGCCCTGGAGGCATTGTTTACCGAAAATAATTTCGATGCCGTTATCAACCTTGCTGCACAAGCGGGGGTGCGCTATTCGCTGGAAAATCCCCACGCCTATATCGACAGTAACGTTGTGGGGTTTACCAATATTTTGGAATGCTGCCGTCACCACAAGATAGGGCACCTCGTGTACGCAAGCAGTAGCTCTGTCTATGGTATGAACGCTTCGATGCCGTTCTCCGTACATGACAATGTCGATCATCCGATTTCACTTTACGCAGCAACCAAAAAAGCTAACGAGTTGATGGCCCATACCTATTCACACCTTTACAATCTTCCCACCACGGGCCTGCGTTTTTTCACCGTTTACGGCCCCTGGGGGCGACCCGATATGGCGTTGTTCCTATTTACCAAAGCCATACTCGCGGGGGAGCCAATCAAGGTATTTAACAACGGCAAGATGCAGCGAGATTTCACCTATATCGACGACATCGTCGAAGGCATCATTCGGGTCACCGACAAGCCGGCCACCCCCAATTCAGACTGGGATGCGGCATCACCCGATCCTGGCACCAGCAGCGCGCCCTACCGACTCTACAATATTGGTAACAATAATCCGGTATCACTGATGGACTTCATTGGCGCCATCGAAAAGGCTCTTGGCAAAACGGCAGAGAAGGAGTTTCTGCCTATGCAGCCGGGCGACGTGGCAGCGACCTATGCGGACATTGATGCGCTGATCGACTCCATCGACTACCACCCTCAAACACCGGTGCAGGATGGCATCAATAATTTCATCGCCTGGTACCTAAAACACATGCACAAGGAAAAACCATGAATGTAGTAATGATTGGTGCGGGCTACGTCGGATTAGTCTCCGGAGCCTGTTTTGCTGAGTTCGGCGCGAATGTCACTTGCATTGATATAGATGAAGGAAAGGTCGAGGCGTTGAGGAATGGCATAATACCCATCTATGAACCCGGCCTGGATGATCTCGTACTGCGCAACGTAAAGGCGGGGCGACTGCAATTTTCCACCCAGTTTCACGACTGGATTGGCAATGCCGACCTCGTGTTTATCGCCGTAGGCACACCCTCGCGAAGAGGAGACGGGCACGCCGACTTGAAATATGTTTACGCAGCCGCCACAGAAATCGCCACGCATCTGCAGGGATATACCGTCATCGTAGACAAGTCCACGGTGCCGGTCGGTACCGCCCGGGAAGTCAAGAATGTCATTCAGCAGGTCAACCCAAATGCGGACTTCGACGTCGCGTCCAACCCCGAATTTTTACGGGAAGGTTCGGCCATTAACGATTTCATGCGCCCCGACCGGGTGGTGCTGGGGGTAGAAAATGAACGCGCAGCGAACCTCTTGCGCGAATTGTACCGTCCCCTCAATCTGATCGAGGCTCCCATCCTTGTCACCGACTTAGAAAGTGCGGAAATCACTAAGTACGCAGCTAACGCCTTTCTTGCCACAAAAATAAGCTTTATTAATGAAGTTGCGGAATTGTGTGAAAAGACCGGTGCCGACGTGCATGCTGTGGCAAAGGGTATCGGGCTGGACGGGCGCATTGGTAAAAAGTTTTTACACGCAGGCCCCGGCTATGGCGGATCCTGCTTTCCCAAAGACACTCTGGCGATGATCCGAATGTCACAAGAAGCGGGCGCTTCCAGCCGTATCGTGGAGGCGGTGGTTGCAGTAAATGACGCGCAGAAATTGCGCATGGTGAAAAAAATTGAGATGGCTTTGGGCGGCAGCGTCAAGAATAAAACCATCGCTGTTCTGGGACTTACCTTTAAACCCGAAACCGACGATATGCGCGATGCCCCCTCGCTCACTATCCTGCCTGCGTTGCTAGAGCAAGGCGCGCGCATCGTCGCCCATGACCCCGAGGGAATGGACGAGGCCCGCAATGAGCTTCCCGATACTATGGAGTATGGGGAGACCATCGAGGAAGCCGTGAAAGGCGCCGACGCAATTGTTCTAATGACGGAGTGGAATGAATACCGAGGACTAGACCTGAAAAAATTAAAGATCTTGATGAACGGTGATGTTTTCGTCGACCTTAGAAATGTTTATGAGGGGCAACAGATGGAAGCATGCGGATTCAAATATAGCTGCGTAGGACGCTAAACGACTTACCCTACGCTAACGTCACACAGTCGACTGGGTAGTGCTTAAAAAAACAGTAATGCCACGATCAAGCCCTATGTAGCCGGACGCAATACTTCGCCCAGAGGCATCAAAGCGGACACTAGAGCATTTTCTCAAAGTATTGAATGGCTTTACACAAACCCTCTTCGAGCTGAATTTTTGGCTCCCAATTCAATTTGGATTTTGCCTCACCGATATTGGGTTGGCGCTGTAGGGGATCGTCACTGGGCAGTGGGTGCAAAACCAGACTGGAACTCGATTGAGTCAGTTCAATCACTTTCTCGGCGAGCTCTTTAATTGTAAATTCACAGGGGTTACCCAAGTTTATCGGTCCGGTGACTTCATCCCCGGTATCCATCAGCATCACAATACCCTCGATGAGATCATCAACGTAGCAAAAAGAACGCGTTTGGGATCCATCGCCAAATAGCGTAATAGGCTCATTGCGCAGTGCCTGCATAATAAAATTTGACACCACCCTGCCATCATTGGGATGCATATTAGGGCCATAGGTATTAAAAATACGCGCCACTTTTATCCGCAACTGATGTTGCCTGTGATAATCAAAGAACAGTGTTTCAGCGCAACGCTTACCTTCGTCATAGCAAGAGCGCTGGCCGATGGGATTCACATGTCCCCAATAACCTTCAGGCTGAGGGTGCACTTGTGGGTCACCATACACTTCACTAGTAGACGCTTGGAATATTTTAGCCCCCGTACGCTTGGCTAAACCCAGCATATTGATCGCACCATGCACGCTGGTTTTTGTCGTTTGTACCGGGTCGTGCTGGTAATGTATTGGCGAAGCGGGGCACGCGAGATTGTAAATTTCGTCCACCTCAACATACAGCGGGAATGTAACGTCATGCCGCATCAATTCAAAATTGTTTTTATCCAACAGGTCAGCAATATTGTCCTTACTGCCGGTAAAGAAATTATCCACACAAATGACGTCATGCCCTTGAGCGACCAATCGCCCGCATAAATGGGAACCCAAAAAACCGGCGCCGCCTGTAACGAGTATTCGCTTTCTAGAATGCATGATATTTTTATTACTTTGATTGAATCCAATTATTGATAGTAGTGAAATTGCTGTAAGCGGGGAAGCTTTCTTGTATCAATTTACCGGTGTTTTTGCCTTTCAGTACTAACTCCCGTCCCTAGACGTCGACACTGTGATCAGAAAATTGGCCCTTATTACCAACAGGGCATTTAGAAAGAGGCGCTGGTTACTGCCTGTGGTCTGGAACTGTGCCATGCAGATGTATAGCGACTACACTTTTACAGTTGTATAGCGCCTCACACCTCAAAGGGGTGCCGCAGGACAATGGTCTCCACTCTATCGGGGCCCGTGGAGATAATATCAATAGGGGCTCCCACGACCTGCTCGATTTTGCGGATATAACTGCGCGCAGCCTCGGGGAGCTCGTCTAAAGTTTTCGCTCCTAGGGTTGACTCGCTCCATCCAGGGACCTCTTCGTAAACGGGCACAAGACCCTCGTAATCATCTGAATCCATTGGATTTGACACTGGATTGCCGTCCTTGTTGATATAGCCCACACAGATACTGATCGTCTCAAGTCCGTCCAGTACATCCAGTTTAGTCAGACACAAGCCACTGATAGAGTTAATGTTGACGGCAGTGCGCAAGGCCACCGCATCAAACCAGCCGCAACGGCGCGGACGGCCGGTAGTCGCACCAAACTCGTGACCCCTTTTGGCGAGATACTCGCCAGTAGCATCAAATAATTCAGTGGGAAATGGGCCTGACCCCACCCGTGTGGTGTAGGCTTTGGTAATACCCAGCACGTAGTCGAGGTAAAGCGGACCAAAACCGGAGCCCGTTGCAGTTCCACCTGCGGTCGTATTGGAACTCGTCACAAAGGGGTAAGTGCCATGGTCGATATCAAGCAGGGAACCCTGAGCGCCTTCGAACATTATATTGGTTCCAGCCTTACGGTATGCATGGAGGAGAGACGTCACATCATCCATCATTGGCAGTAACTCCCTACCCATCTCCAGCGATTCGGTCAGCACCTTGTCTACATTTAGCGGTTCGACCTGATAATATTTCTCTAGGAAAAAGTTATGGTATTCCATCACGTCCCGCAACTTTCGCGTGAAGCGCTGTTCATCCTGCAGGTCTCCCAGGCGCAGCCCTCGTCGGCCGGCCTTATCTTCATAGGCAGGCCCAATACCGCGACCAGTGGTGCCAATTTTTTCGTTGCCACGTTTGGACTCGCGCGCCTGATCGAGAGCGACATGGTAGGGCAGGATTAGCGGACAGGCGGGTGATATTTTCAGGCGATCACGCACGGGTACACCCTTGGCCTCCAACTCGCCGATTTCCTTGAGAGCGGCCTCGGGCGACAAGACCACGCCATTGCCGATCAGACATGCCACATTTTCCCGCAGAATACCTGAAGGAATGAGATGCAATATCGTTTTCTCGCCCTCAATGACCAGCGTATGTCCGGCGTTATGCCCGCCCTGGAAGCGCACTACTGCGCCAGCCTGATCGGTCAGCAAATCGACGATCTTGCCCTTGCCTTCATCACCCCACTGGGTGCCCAAGACTACTACATTTTTACTCATTGACTAGGCTCTTGTATTGAATTTGGTTGCGGTTTACGTGCGCAGGGCACAGCCCTACTCGCTGTCTTAGCTTAGGGGCTTTACCTGCCAATGGCCATCGCATTCAACAAGATGGCGGTCACATTGCGGATCCGGCGAACCTGACAGACAGTTGATAACCACCTCTCCTTCAGCTCGCAATTCTCGTACCCGTAAATTCAGCGCTGGATCATCTGCATTCGGCAGACTAATAGCCTGCTGCCTAGCAGAAGTCGTTGGCAGCATTGCCATTAAGGATTTCAGGTCGGTGGCAAAACCGGTTGCCGGTCTGGCTCTGCCAAATACAGCACCCACATCGTTATACCGACCACCATTCGCAAGCGCCTGGCCACAACCAACGACATAAGCGGCAAACACCAAACCGGTATGGTAGTGGTAGCCACGCAATTCAGACAAATCAAAGTATATATCCAGCGCAGGCGACTGCTGACGGAGATTGCAGGCGACCTCCTGCAAGGCATCGATGCCCATCAGGGCGCCTGGAACTGCGTCAGCAAACAGAGACCGCGCGGCTTCCAGCACGGTCTCGTCTCCGTGTAAATCCACCAGAGCGATAATGAGTGAAGCGATATCGGGCTCTACACCGACAAGGGCAAGATTTAAGTCAGGCACTGACTTACGCTGCAGTGCGTCAAATACAGTTGCCTCTTGCTCACAACTGAGGCCGGCAGTTGCCAGTACAGCCTCGTAGATGCCCACATGTCCAAGATCCAGAGTGATGTCGAAAAGGCCAGCAGTTTCCAGCGTCGCCAACATAAGGCGCACAACTTCGACATCAGCCCCAAGGCTATCGTCACCGTAGAGCTCAGCGCCCAATTGGATTGGCGACCGCGAAGCCATCAGAGACTTTGGACGCGTGTGTAAAGTAGACCCGGCGTAGCACAAACGGGTAACACCATTCTCTGCCAAGCTGTGGGCGTCAATTCGCGCGACCTGAGTGGTTATGTCCGCACGAATCCCCAGAGTGCGACCACTAAATTGGTCTGTAAGCTTGAAGGTAAGCAGGTCGAGATCCTCACCCAAACCCACCAGCAGGGATTCGGTGAATTCCATGAGAGGTGGGATTACCAAGCGGTATCCCCAGCTGCGATACAAGTCCAGCAGAGCACGCCGCAGGTTTTCAACAGCCTCAGCCTGGCCCGGAAGAACCTCTTCCATCCCATCAGGAAGCTGCCAGTGATCTACCCTTGTCATTTTATTTAACAAACCCTAATGCATCAAATACAATATAACGACACCGAACAGCATGCTGCCTAGGCCAACATTGCGGATCATCCGGTCATCCATCTGCTCCACCATTACAAGCATGGTGCGCCAGCGATTTGGGCTGATAAACGGCAGCATCCCTTCGATAATAAATACCAAAGCAATCGCGACCGGAAGTACCTGCCAAAAGTCCACATGCGCTCCTGGCTAAATCAGCTACTTCCCGCCTTTAGGGTCTTTCAGATACCGAAAAAACTCGCTATCGGGCTGCAGTAACATAATGTCGCCGTTGCCCCGAAAAGCATCCTGATAAGCTCTGAGGCTGCGCGTAAAGGAGTAAAACTCGGGATCTTGGGTAAATGCCGCCGCGTAAGTCGATGTGGCCGTGGCATCACCCTCACCGCGAATCAGCTCCGAATCGCGGTAAGCATTGGCCTCCAGTACGGTAACCTCCCGATCAGCCGCCGCACGAATACCCTCTCCCAGCTCCTGTCCTTGAGAGCGGTGTTCGCGCGCCTCTTTCTCTCGCTCAGCGTTCATGCGCCTATAGACAGACTCGGACACATCCGGCGGAAGATCAATCTGCTTCACACGCACATCAACGACTTCGACACCCAGCTCTTGCTGAGCAACAATCGTCATTTCCTCTGTCAGCGCTTGCATTAACTCATCACGCTCACCAGAGACCACTTCCTGAATCGTACGGATGGCGACCTGGTTGCGTAAGCCGTTATTAATCCGCTGTGCCAACAGCGCCATTGCCCTCGATTCTTCACCGTTGGTGGCCGTGTAAAACTTCTCCGTGTCAGACACCTTAAACTTCGCATAGGAGTCCACGATCAACGCTTTCTTTTCCTGCGTAAAAAAGCGCTCAGGTGTTGAATCCACTGTCAAAATCCGACCATCAAATTTTCGCACGTTGTTTACAAAAGGGATTTTTACATGCAGGCCCGGCTCGATATTAGGCTTAACCACCTCGCCAAACCGCAACAGGACACCGCGCTCTGTTTCTTTGATCACATACAGCGACTTGCTGGCCATTAGCAACAGAGACAGCGCAATAAAAATAAATACCACATTACGTCCAGACATGTTTATCGCCCTCCCCTGCGGCCATCGGTCACCGCGGCATCGTTGCGCAGCTGCTCGGTGACTGCGTTAGTCAATTCTCGAATGTTGGAGCTGTTCACATCGAACCCACCCCCGGAAGTGGTGCGCTGGCTACGCTCGGCCAGTTTGTCCAATGGCAGGTACATCATGTTGCTGCCGCCATCGACATCGACCATCACCTTGCTGGTTTCAGAGTACACCTTCTGCACCGCATCGAGATACAGACGTTCGCGAGTCACCGCGGGTGACTTCTGATACTCCGTCAACAGCTTAGTAAAACGCTCGGCTTCACCCTCTGCATTAGCAATAACCTGTTCTTTATAGGCATTGGCTTCCTCGATCTGACGCTGAGCACCACCGCGAGCCTCAGGGACCACGCCATTAGCATAGGCCTGCGCTTCGTTTTGTACGCGCTCCTCATCTTCACGGGCCTTGATCACGTCATCAAACGCGGCTTGGACCTGCGTGGGCGGCTTAGATTCGTCAACTGTCACCTTACTGACCAGTATGCCTGTCTGATACAGGTTGATGTAGTCTTGAAGCCGTCGTTGCACATCGACTGCGATCTGCGCACGCCCTTCCGTGAGCACCATGTTCATACTAATCCCACCCACTACATGGCGCAGCGCACTCTGGGCGGCATGCTGCAGCGAACGTTCAGGATCCCGTACCTTCAGGACAAAATCAACGGGATCGTCGATGACGTATTGCACGGACAGCTGCACTTCAACGATATTTTCATCTTGGGTAAGCATGATTTCGCGCAAGCTGATGGAGCGAACCTTGGTGACATTCAACAAGGTTACATCATCGATAATGGGCGGATTCCACTGCAATCCAGGCTGCACGGTATCGTAATACTTGCCAAAACGCAGTACGACACCGCGTTGCTGTTGGTCGACCTGATAGACTCCCATGACGGCCCACACCAACAACGCTAAGACCACCAACACCGCCACCACCGCGCCGGAGAAGGCAGGGCTACTGCCCCCACTGGATGAGCCACCCCCACTGCCACCGCCGAACAAGCCTTGCAGCTTGGCTTGCAGGTTTTTGAGTACTTCATCCAGATCAGGCGGCCCTTGATTACTGTTGTTGCCACCCCAGGGATCCTTGGGCTTATTGCTACCACCCGTCGGTTCATTCCAGGCCATAACTCACTCCTAATTTAAACAATGAAAATAGTCTACCAAATTTTTTGCTCAGGGTACGCAGTAGCGACACTTTGCCGACAACTAAAATAGTGGCTCGGGCCCTTTCTTCATTAACCGATTCCAGTCCGCGCGTGGCAGATGCACACGCAGACAAGCCACACCGGCATCGTCGTAGTCTTCGCGCTCCACCGCACCCATACTGTAAAATGCAGCACGCAGGCCGCCCTGGCCCGGGTCGAGATACAACTCTTCGGATACCATATCCTGGCCAACCAGCTCGGCGATAGCCTGCAGGAGCAGCTCAACGCCTGCGCCCGTTGCCGCACTCAGCCAGACGCGCTCGGGCCGCCCTTCTGCGTTGCGCTCCAAGCGTGGTGACTGTTCCAGTAAATCCAGTTTGTTGAAAACCTGCAGTTGGGGAATTCCCTCTGCGCCAATCTCGGTCAGCACATCCTGTACCTCGGCGATATTACTGTCCCGTTCATCGCTGGCGCCATCAACCACATGCAGCAGTAAATCAGCATTCAATGTTTCTTCGAGTGTTGCCTTGAACGCCTCCACCAGCTTATGGGGTAAATGCGCGATAAAACCCACCGTGTCTGCCAGCACAACAGGGCCTACATTTTCAAGCTCCAGACGCCGGAGCGTAGGGTCTAACGTCGCAAACAATTGGTCGGCCACGTACACCGTGGATTCAGTCATATAGTTAAACAGCGTGGACTTGCCCGCATTGGTATACCCCACGAGCGAAACCGTGGGTATCTCCGCCCTCTTCCGGGAGCGACGACCCTGATCGCGCTGTTTGCGCACTTTGTCCAGTCTAGCAGTGATCGATTTAATGCGTGCACGCAACAGACGACGGTCTGTCTCTAGCTGGGTTTCACCCGGACCACGCAGACCGATACCACCCTTTTGACGCTCTAGATGCGTCCAACCCCGCACTAAGCGAGTCGCGATATGTTGCAATAGCGCCAGCTCGACCTGCAGCTTGCCTTCATGGGTTCGCGCTCGCTGGGCAAAAATATCCAGGATCAAGCCCGTGCGATCCAATACCCGGCACTCCAGTTCTTGCTCCAAATTCCGCTCTTGGCTTGGGCTAAGCGCATGATTGAACATCACAACCTCAGCACACTGGTCCTCCACTTGCTCCTTGATTTCCGCAAGCTTTCCGCTTCCCACAAAAGTGCGGGCATGAGGCACATCACGGGCACCCATTACGTAGGCCACAGGGTCACCGCCTGCAGAAAGGACAAGCTCCTCGAACTCACGAGGGTCTTCGCGCTGCGACTCACTGCCAAGCTTCAGGTGGACAAGTACGGCGCGCTCTCCGGAATCGGGACGGTCAAAAAACAAGACTACCTCGTCAAGCCAGAATCAGCCGGCGACGGAGACCCTTTAGACATCTGACAAAAAAGCACTTAAGTGGCTTCTTCGCCTTCTTCCTCAGGGTGCTGCAGCGGTATGCGGACTACACGGGATGGAACAACAGTGGAAATCGCATGCTTGTAGACCATCTGGCTGACGGTGTTTTTAAGCAGCACGACAAACTGATCAAAAGACTCAATTTGCCCCTGTAGCTTGATGCCATTAACCAGATAAATTGAAACTGGGACACGTTCCTTACGTAAAACATTCAAATAAGGGTCTTGTAGCGAATGCCCTTTCGACATAACTTACTCCTAATAAGGCTCAAATAGAGCCGCAATGTTATAAAAAAACAACCTCTTACCACCATCAAAAACCTAGGCCTACCGGCTTTGGGGGCAAATAACGGGTCTTGGATTAAACCGCTTACAGTATAATGCATTCATACCACAGTTATAGTGGGGCCTGAACAAGATAGTTCAAGGCCAAATCCAACGGTTTCTTTTCAGGCGATAATTGCAAATTTTCAGATAAGCTACTTTGAGCGAATTTACCGACATGATCGGTGTAGATCCAACCAAGATCCGGCCACTTTCGCAACCAAGTCAGTTGTCGCTTAGCCAGCTGGCGGGTCGCAGCTAACGCATTCTTAACGGCCTCATCAAGCGTACACCCCCCGTCTAGGTACTGCCAAAGCTGCCGGTAACCCACCGCACGCGCGGCCGGAAGCTCATCGTTCAAATCTTGGCGCTGCCAGAGGCTGCGAACCTCATCCAGCAAACCCGCCGCCATCATCAGCTCAAACCGCAGCGCTATCCGCTGATGCAGCGTGTCTCGCTCAGCCGGACAAATCGCCAATTGCACCACCCGGTAGCGGTCAAAAGCGCCCGCATTAGCTTTGGCAAACCCTGCGCCCGCGCCACTTTTATTATGCCACTGCGTCATAGTAATTCCGCTGGCACGATAGACCTCCAGTGCCCTGCTGAGGCGCTGGGAATGGTTGGGGTGAATGCGTGCCGCAGACAGCGGATCCACTGCTGCCAGTTCTTCATGAATAGTGACCCACCCGTGCAATGCGGCTTGGGCGGCTATCTCCGCGCGAATAGAAGGTTCCGCACCCGGCATCTCATCCAACCCCTCCAGAAAAGCCTTGAAATAGAGCATGGTACCGCCCACCAGCAGAGGCGTCTTACCCCTAGCGATGATATCGGCCACTAATCGGTCGGCATCCACCACAAAGTCCGCTGCAGAGTAGGGCTGGGCTGGATCACGAATATCCACCAAGTGATGAGGGTAATCGGGTTTCGCGCTACCGATATCCAGGCCGCGATAGACCAGAGCAGAATCGACGCTGACCAATTCACAGTCCAACCGCTGAGCCAATTCAATGGCTAGATCGGTCTTGCCGGAAGCCGTAGGGCCCATAAGACAGATCAATAGGGGATTTTTCGATGTCACCTTTACCTCAGCGACCGCGTAAAAATAGTTTATCCAATTCGTCTAGACCCATTTGAATCCAGGTGGGTCGACCATGGTTGCATTGGCCGGATCGCTCGGTTTCTTCCATGTCCCGTAGCAGGGCGTTCATCTCTGGAAGGGTAAGACGACGGTTTGCGCGCACCGAACCATGGCAAGCCATGGTGGAAAGAATCTCATCCATATGTGCCTCAATACGCTCTGAGCTACCAAATTCAATCAGGTCTGCCAGCACATCACGCAACAACTGTTCCACATTGGAGTCCCTCAGGACCACCGGAATTTGCCGAATCATCAGGACCTCCTCTCCCCCTGCCTCAACCGACAAACCCAAACGCTGGAACAATTCGCTATGGTGCTGTGCCACCTGCACTTCGCGCTGACTGACAGCGACAGACTGCGGGACTAACAGGGGCTGACTGCGGATGCCCTCCTCATCACGAGCCGACTTGAGACGCTCATACGTGATGCGCTCATGCGCAGCGTGCATGTCGACTAACACCATGCCGTGTGCATTTTCGGCCAGGATATAGACGCCCTTTAATTGCGCCAGAGCGTAGCCCAACGGGGGGGCCTCCTCATCCGAATCCACAGCAGGTAGGCCATGCAAGCGCGCATAACCACTCATTTGTTCTCCCACCTGACCCACGGCAGGCGGGTAGCGCCCGAAGGAGCCACCTGCGCCTCCCTGACGACCGGCGCTCGGCGCTCCCCAGGCCAGTGTGCTCTGATTGCTTATCTCTCCGGTGGCCGTATTAATCGCCATGCCATCACCAGTGGCAAGCATGTGTGCTGGAAGTGGGTCTCGACCTTGGTCCTGTGCCGGACGCACGTCCGCTAGGGCTCGATGCAAGCTGGAGAAGATGAAGTTGTGGACTGCACGGCTATCTCTAAAGCGCACCTCGTGTTTCGTGGGGTGGACATTGACATCGACCTGCGCCGCATCCAGCTCGAGGTAAAGCACAAAGGCGGGGTGGCGTCCGTGATACAACACATCGCGATAAGCCTGCTTTACAGCATGGGCGATCAGCCGGTCACGAATGACCCGTCCGTTAACAAAAAAGTACTGTAGATCGGCCTGACTGCGCGAAAAAGTCGGCAGCGCAACCCAGCCCGATAGACGATAGGGGGGGGCCTCCGACTCGATAGAAATGGCCTGCTCCATAAAGGCGGGACCGCAGATCGCGGCAACGCGACGCTGGCGCTCAGACGGCAGCGTGGCCGCCTTCAAATTGTGCACTACCTTACCATTGTGGCGTAGCGAGAATGTTACATCAAAGCGTGACAAAGCCAGCCGCTTCACGACTTCCTCTAGATGATTGAACTCGGTCTTCTCTTTGCGCAGAAATTTGCGTCGGGCGGGTGTATTGAAAAACAGGTCACGCACTTCCACTGTGGTGCCTTGGGGATGAGGAGCGGGCTTAAGCTGCACCTCCATATCGCGCCCTTCACAAGCAGCACTGATGCCCTCGCTGCCCTGCTCGTGGGCATTACTGGTGAGCGTCAGGCGCGATACTGAACCGATACTGGCCAGTGCCTCTCCCCGAAAGCCAAGGCTGCTCACTTGCTCAAGATCTTCCAGCGAGGTAATTTTACTGGTGGCATGGCGGGCCAGGGCCAGAGACATATCCTCTGAGGGGATGCCGCTGCCGTCGTCGCGAATACGAATTAACTTGGAGCCGCCCGATTCAACATCGATATCGATCCGGGTCGCACCCGCATCCAGACTGTTTTCCAGCACTTCCTTCGCGACAGACGCAGGACGCTCGACAACCTCACCAGCGGCGATCTGATTAGCCAGCCTAGAACTAAGCAAAAAAATTCGGGACATGAGACAGTATTATCAGCTCTTGGGAATGTTCAACTTCTGTCCTACCAATATCTTTGAGCTATCTATTCTGTTGTAGCTCTTGAGATCGGCAAGGGAAATACTGAAGCGATCGGCAATGCCCGACAGTGTATCACCTCGAGCAATAATATATTGCTGGCCGCCCTGTTGCTTTTGCCACGCCAGCAATGTGCCCGAGGGTGGATGGGCAAAGAACCACCCCTTGATACCGCGATGGATGGCGCTGGCCATTTTCTTCTGATACCGGCTGGTCGCAAGCAGACTTGATTCCTTAGGATTTGAGATAAAGCCTGTCTCCACCAAAATGGAGGGAACATCCGGAGATTTCAATACGGCAAATCCAGCTTGTTCAACTTGTTTTTTATGCAGATGGGCGATGTCATCCACATTACGTAGCACCTGATTCCCCAGCTGCAAGCTGGTATCCAGCGTTGAAGTCATGGACAAGTCCGCCAGCACCCCCGCCAGCATATCATCCTTATCTGATAGGCTGACGCCTCCCACCAGGTCTGCAGCATTCTCGCGCTGCGCGAGGTGAAGCGCAGCCGTACTGGTTGCACCGCCATTAGACAGGGCATACACCGAGGCTCCGTGCGCCTGCTTACGCTTGAAGGCATCGGCATGAATGGATACAAACAGATCCGCCTGATGTTTGCGGGCTAAATCCCTGCGGCCCTTAAGACTGACGTAGTAATCGCCGGAGCGAATCATTATTGGCTGAAAACCCACATCGGCTTTAAACAGGACTTTCAGTTCTTTGGCGATCGCCAGTACCACGTCTTTTTCCCGCAACCGATTTGGACCCGTGGCGCCAGGATCCTCTCCGCCATGCCCCGCATCAATGGCAATGATTATGTTGCGCTTGGCAGACTCCTGAACGCTCTTTTTAACGGCAGGGACCGACTGCAGAGCTTGGTAGTCGTACAAATCCAGAACCAGCCTGTATCCCGCTTGCTCGTTCGCTTGCAGTGCAAAACTCCGAGGATCGACCTGGGCACTGACCTCCATAACAATGCGCAGATCATCACCCTCACGCACACCAGAGCGCACCAATGACACCGGCGTGTTCGCCAACTTCAGGTCAGCCAAATTAGTGCGCAGATTGGTGTCTTGTATATCCAGAACGATGCGGCGGGGGTTGGACAGCACGAGAAGCGAATGTTCCGCAGGTCCGGTGAGATCAAACACGATGCGTGTGTGGTCAGGCGCACGCCACAGGCGCGCATCGTGCACGTCCACGGCCCACACTGAGAATGACCCCAGAAAACACAGGACCACCAAGATCCAACCCGCCCTGCCCATACCGCTCTCGCTCACTAATTCCGCTGAAGATTTCTTACCCTTGTGTCTTGAGGCTTTTGTTCTAGGCTGCAGGTGCTGTCAGCATTCGCGCTAGCACTCGCCTGCCCCGCTCAGTCGCGGCCTCAAACATCAAACGACGCCCCAGACCCTGTTGAGCTATGTTAATCACTAAGTCTCCCAAGGGCAAAGCACCCAGGCCCCGCTCGGGCCATTCCACCAAACAAACCGACATATCACCAAAATAATCGCGAATTCCCATAAACTCCAACTCTTCGGGGTCCTCCAAACGATACAGATCGAAATGAAACACCTCCAGCCCCCCCAGCTGATAGGGCTCCACTAGCGTATAGGTGGGGCTTTTTACCGCGCCACTATGGCCCAGCGACCGGATAAAACCGCGACTGAACGTGGTTTTCCCCATGCCCAAATTACCCTCCAAAAACACTACCAGACCCGGCTCGCACACCGCTGCCACCCTTGCGCCCAGAGCCACCATTGCCTCCTCATCAGGTGCGGTTACCGTAAATAGCGCGTCTGTCATCCTAACATTGACCGCATCTTGGGAATTAAATCGGTGGCAACCAATCCACGTTGACCCTCTTGGGCAGCGATATCCGCAGCCGCCCCATGTAAACACACGCCCAGAGCTGCCGCTTCCAGAGGCGGCAGATGCTGCGCCAGTAGAGCCCCAATCACACCACTGAGCACATCCCCCATACCACCGCTGGCCATACCGGGGTTACCATAGTCACTGAGCAAAACATGTCCGCCACCAGTGATCAGACTACCATTACCTTTAAGAATAACGACACCGCCGTAACGCTGCTGTAGGGCACTGACGGCGGCAAACCGGTCTGCCTGTACCTGTCCAGTGCTGCAACCGAGCAGACGGGCAGCTTCACCCGGGTGTGGCGTCAACACCCAATTGCTGACAGCAGCCATTTTACCCAGCGTTCCCGCGGCCAATACATTGAGCGCGTCCGCATCTAGCACCAAAGGCTTGCCACAGGCCAGGGACAGCCGCAGCAGCTCTATTGACCAGGGGGACTGACCCAGCCCGGGGCCCACCACCAACACATCGGCAGCCTCCACCATAGCAAGAAATTCGTCGCCCGAAGCGACACCCCTGGGCATGACCTCCGGCGTCCGGGCTACCAGCGCCGACACATGTTCCGGACGCGTCGCAACTTGCACTAGGCCGGCCCCACAGCGCAGTGCAGACTCGGCGGCCATAGCCGCAGCGCCGGCGAAGCCATAGTCACCCCCAACCACCAGCACATTACCGAAAAATCCTTTGTGAGCGCTGGCGGACCTCGGCGGCAAGCGTTGCAGCAGCGGTTCCAGTGCGAGCCGAGCACAATGGGCAGGAACCGCAGCATAGACCTCAGGGAAAACCGCCAGATCAGAGAATTGCACAGCACCGCTATACTCCGGTCCCTGCAGCGTAAATAAACCACGCTTCAACCCGACAAAGGTCACCGTCAGATCAGCCACCACCGCAGATCCCAACACGCTTCCTGTATCGGCGCAAAGCCCCGAGGGTATATCCACCGCCACCACTGGCGCGCCGCTGGCGTTAATCGCTGCAATAGCGTCAACAAAAACTCCGCGCACCTCGCCTCCCAGGCCTGTACCCAGCATGGCATCGACGATAACCCCCTCAGGCATCAATAAATCACGCTCAAAAGGCACTATTTCCACGCCGTTGACCTGCGCCTGTTGCATCGCCAATGCCGCATCCCCAACCATTTTTCTGAGGTCACCCAACTGGAATACCGTGACATTGATACCGCGTTTATGCGCCAGATCAGCTATCAAAAAACCATCACCGCCATTGTTACCCGTGCCGCAGATCACCTGCAACCGCTCCGGCTCTGGCCAGACTTCGAGCAAATACCTGAGCGCCGCATCAGCGGCCCGCGCCATCAAGGTGATGCCTGGAATGTTATGCTCGCAGATGGCGCACTGATCCAGTGCGCGAGTCTGTGCTGCGGTGTATAGATTTTCAGTGCCTAACATCTTTACCACTCTACTTTTAGGTCGTATTGACAGTACATTTTTCTTCGTGCCGCCCGCCGCCAGAACAAAACAATAAAAAGAAGCACATACGATATCCAGTTCTGTCAGAATTATACCCAGATGCGTATCAATGGTTGTAGCAAATTGACCCAACAACTTACATCACAGGAACTGGAGGCGCTGTCGCAAAAAATTCGACAATGGGCCACCGAACTCGGATTTCAGCAACTGGGTGTGACTGGCGTTGACCTCGGCGAACATGAGGCCTACCTGCAAAAGTGGCTAGATGCAGGCTATCACGGGAGTATGGATTATATGGCACGCCACGGCAGCAAGCGCTCCCGGCCACAGGAACTGGTACCGGGAACACTGCGCGTTCTTGCAGTGCGCATGGACTACCTGGAAAGAGACACACAGGCACTTGAGGTATTAGCGTCGCCGCGAAAGGCCTATATCTCCCGCTACGCGTTAGGGCGCGATTACCACAAATTGATTCGCAAACGCCTGTCACAGCTTGCGAGTCGCATTGAAGAAGAGGTCGGAGGTGGTGATTATCGTGCCTTCGTCGACAGCGCTCCGGTGTTGGAGCGCGCTATTGCCGAGCAGGCAGGATTGGGCTGGATCGCCAAAAATGCCATGTTGATCAACCCCGAAGCGGGCTCATGGTTTTTTTTGGGGGAAATCTACACCAACCTGCCATTGCCAGTGGATACACCGCAGGTCACCAAACACTGCGGCACCTGTACAGCGTGTCTGGACATTTGCCCAACGGATGCCTTTACCGGACCCTTCCAACTGGATGCTCGTAAATGTATTTCTTATCTGACCATTGAACATCGAGGTAGCATCGATGCTGCCTTAAGACCCCTCATGGGTAACCGCATCTTTGGCTGCGACGACTGTCAACTGTGCTGTCCTTGGAACAAGTTCGCACAGGCGACAGACGAGGGCGACTTCCAGCCCCGGCATGGATTGGCGGATGCGGATCTGGTAGAACTGCTGTTGTGGGATGAGGCCACGTTCCTGACGAAAACAGAAGGGTCTGCGATCCGTCGAATCGGCCACGAACGCTGGCTGCGCAATCTAGCCGTCGCGCTGGGAAACGCACCAACGTCAGATGCGGTGACCGATGCCCTGCTGTCCCGACGCAACGATCCATCACCCCTGGTGCAGGAACATGTTGTCTGGGCACTGCAGCAACACGGGGTTATTCCAGCCTAAGAAAATGCTCTCTGTAGTAGCGCAGCTCGTTGATGGATTCGCGAATATCATCCAGCGCCTGATGCGTGCCGGTCTTGATGAAACCCGATTCTAGCTCCGGCCGCCAGCGTTGCATCAGTATTTTAAGGGTACTGACATCCAGGTTACGGTAGTGGAAATAGGCTTCCAGCTGCGGCAATAGACGCGCCATAAAACGCCGATCCTGACAGATGGTATTACCGCACATGGGAGAAGACCCACGGGGAACCCACTGCTCGAGAAAAGCGATGGTTTCCTGCTCGGTTCTCTTTGCGTCATATTGGCTGGCCTTCACCCTATCCACCAGACCTGAGCGGTTGTGATGTGTGGTATTCCATTCGTCCATGCCATCGAGTATGGCATCACTCTGATGGACAGCGATCACCGGCCCTTCGGCTAATGTATTGAGTTCGGAATCAGTAACGATGGTGGCGATCTCAATCACCACATCCTGATCCGGTTTTAGACCGGTCATTTCCAAGTCTACCCAGATGAGGTTGCTGGCGCTGTGCATGGTCTGTTTGTCCGAAAACGTTAATAGGGTCCGTAGTGTAACAAATTGTCTCGACAGACCAAGCCTGTGACCCAATAATGGCGACATGAGTAAACGCAAACTCAGCCGGCAACAGGCATGGCGCATCGAAAAAATTCAGGACGAGCGCGCCAAACGTTCGGCCCGCCGGGATACTGACGCGCAGGAAGCGCTCACCGGTGGTGAGCTGGGTCCGGAACAGGAAGGACTGGTTGTTGCGCACTACGGTACTCAGGTTGCGGTCGAATCTGCACCAGGAGAAAGCCAGCGCTGCCATCTCCGCGCAAACCTGCAAGGCCTAGTCACCGGAGACAGGGTTGTGTGGTGCAATGGCGATCCAATGGGCGTAGTGGTGGCGCAGCGTGAACGCCACAGTGTGCTGTCGCGACCCGACCCTTATGGAAAACTGAAGCCTGTCGCAGCCAATATCGACCAGATCATGCTGGTCGTTGCCCCCGTTCCGCAACCCTATGCCAATCTCATCGATCGCTACCTAGTGGCGGCTGAGGCCGTGGGGATCGAACCCGTCATCCTGCTGAACAAAATGGACCTACTGGATTCGGACCCGGACCTGACACAATCACTGGATGAATTACTGGCCATTTACCCCACCCTTGGCTACCGGGTGCTGCGTACTTCAATCAAAGACAGTGGACTGACAGAATTACACAGTGCACTGAGTGAACGCACCAGTGTGTTTGTAGGGCAATCGGGTGTTGGAAAATCCTCACTGGTCAATGTTCTGCTGCCAGAGGCTGACATCCGAGTGGGTGCGCTGTCGGAAGCCACACAGAAGGGCACGCATACCACCACCACTGCCCAGTTACTGCACTTAACTTGCGGTGGCACACTCATCGATTCACCGGGCATCCGTGAGTTTGGTTTGTGGCATATGAGCAAGGAGCAGGTAGAACAAGGTTTTCGAGAATTCCTTCCGCTGCTGGGGACCTGCAAGTTTCGCGATTGTCAGCATGACCACGAACCCGGATGCGCGATCCTTAAAGCGGCAGAGTCAGGCGCGATTAGCACGCGACGACTGAATAGTTATCACAGTATTGTGGCCAGTTTGGACGAGGACTAGGTAGTGCCGTTAATGTGAACGATCAACGGGTTTTTATGCGGTGCAAGGCAACATGTGCACGCTTGCTCTAGATGTCAAATACGCTAGACCCAGCACTACTGGCGTGAACCCAGCGACTCTCCCATACGAGTCAAAGTCCCCGCTTCATAGTGCTCGCCAAAGGACATAACATCGCGAGGAAACAACAAAATGACGGTAGAGCCCAACATGAATCGCCCCATCTCATCGCCCTGGGCAAGCTCCACCGGCGCCGGTAAATGAACATAATCCACCGACACAGGGCACTTCGACGGCGGCGCCACGCGGCCTGACCATACCGTCTCAATCCCAGCAACTACCATAGCGCCCACCAATATCATCGCCATGGGGCCGAACTCCGTTTCAAAGTAGCAGACCAAACGTTCATTGCGAGCGAAGAGTCGATCCACATTTTCAGCCGTGACGCCATTGACGGAAAACAGTTGGCCTGGAATGTAGCGGGTCGCCGTCAATCGGCCTGCCACCGGCATGTGCACGCGATGATAATCCTTGGGTGAAAGATACACCGTGGCAAACTGACCACCGTTAAATTGCGCCGCCCGCACTTTATCGCCACCCAACAAGTCTTCAGTCGAGAACTGGTGGCCCTTAGCCTGAAACAGCATACCACTAGAGATCGCACCCAATTGGCTGATCGCGCCGTCAGCGGGGCAGAGGATGTCCGCCTTTGCAAGAGGACGCGCTCCCTCGAGTAGAGGGCGGGTGAAAAATTCATTGAAGCAGGCATAGCGAGTATAGTCGGGCTCTGCCGCCTCTGACATGTCGACGGCGAAGGCCTGAATGAACTGCCTAATCAACCCATTTTTTAACCACACCGGATGACGAAGCTCGGCGAGAAAACCTGTACAACGTGACAACAGGTGCTGCGGCACTATGTTCTGAAACAAGATGAAGAATTTATCCATAGCGCCTAGTGTAACTTGATTGGCGGCCCCGTTACATTGGAACCGCCGGTTCTGCCCTACAAATTTTCCTCCGCAAACGCCGCCAACCGTGACCGCACAATCCCGTTAACGTGCATTATGCCCGCATGGGGATAGGCTTTGCTCTTCTCAACAAGATAGGTCAGGCCCGATGTGAGCGGCGAGATGTACTTATTGTCAATCTGGGCCAAGTTACCCAGCACCACTATTTTCGAATCTGCACCCACTCGACTGATCACCGACTTGAGCTGAAATTGGGTCAGGCCCTGAGCCTCGTCGATGATAATATAGGCGTTATTAAAGGAGCGTCCGCGCATAAAATTCAGCGATTTAAACTGAATATTCGCACGCTCTTTCACATAATTGATACTGCCGCGGCAAGACTCGTCTGCCCCGTGCAATATCTCCAGATTATCGTCGAAGGCAGCCAGCCAGGGTGCCATCTTCTCTTCCTCTGTGCCCGGCAGAAAACCGATTTCCTCCGCAATAGGTGGCGTCGATCGGGCCACGATCAATTTACTGAATTTGCCCTGTTCTAGGATGGCATGCAGACCATACGCCAGAGCGAGGAGGGTCTTGCCGGAACCAGCGGGACCTGTCATCACTGTCATATCCACGCCATCGTCATTCAGCACAGACATCGCCATGGCCTGCTCCAGATTGCGCGGCGCCAACCCCCAAAAACGCCTGTTCATTAAATTATCGCGACTGTCACAACGAAGATAAATGTAATCCCTGTCTACCCGCTTCACAAAGGCCATAAACTCCTGATCGTCATAGAGAAACATATTAGGATAGGCCTGAGGCAAAGCGCTCAAGGGGATACGATGGAGCGTGCAATCACCCTCACGCAATGTATCCACCTCACTGATAGTCGACCAGAAGTCCCCTTGTATGCGCTCATAGCCCTTCGCCAAAAGGTCTATGTCATCGAGTACGCGATCGCGCCGGTAGTCCTCTACCTGCATAAGCCCGGAGCCCTTTGCCTTGATGCGCATATTGATATCTTTGGTTACCAGACAGATAAACTCCTTGGGGTTTTCCGCCTGTAGTTTTAATGCGACGTTAATTATCCGGTTATCGTTAGCTTGGTCCTGTGTACCATCGAGGTAGGGCACATCGATGTTTGGACTTAGGCGCTGATCCGGATAAATGGCCAATGTGCCCGCAGGGTATCCTTCCAGAGTAGACCCGGGAATAGCCACCCCGGACTGGATTTCCTGCGGCGAGGCGGACTCCACAACCTTATCAATCATGTTTATGGCAATGCGCGCTTCACGGCTTACCGTTTTTTCATGCCGGTCTTTGATGTGATCCAACTCTTCCAACACGGTCATGGGGATGACTAAGTGATGTTGCTTAAAGGCCGTGATGGCCATGGGGTCGTGCAGTAGAACATTCGTATCCAGTACATACGTTCTCTTAATAACGGGTTTCAGGGGTGTGGCTTTTTCTACGCGCAGCGAAGAACCTGAGTTCATAAAGAAATCCTCATAGTGATTGCACAGAAAGTTAGGCGGATAAAACTCTGCTGTATGCCCGATACGTCCGGTCGGATCCTGGATTGAAGGGAGGGTAAAGGAAATAGTTTGGCGGCTTTAGGAGGCGTAGAGAGCCCCAGCTGCAGAAAGTCACTGGCGGCGTTGTGGTACTTGTCACTCCATGCGAGGTAATCTGCAACAACCAGATTGCCCAGCCTTCGGAATATCATCAAAATCACGCCTCGGTGCGTTGCAACAGCGTTCGTGTGATTATTAAACCCGCAGCGCAAAACTGTCAATGGGGTTGCGGCAAATTGGACACACATTGTCGGATTCAACCATAACTCACTGACAGGAGTGGTAATTTCGGCTACGATACAGGGCTAGATTCTTCAAAAGTTGCCCCTTAAATGCTCAATCAGGATACCCTCTCGCAGCTGCAAGGCCTTAAGTCGCAAATGGAGGCCGAAAAAGAGTACGCAGAAGCGATAGTCAAAGGCACTCAGGCGCGATATGGCTTTGCCGTTCTGGATGATGGCCGGGAAATTTTTATCCCGCCCCAGGAAATGCTCAAGGTGTTTCCGGATGACCGGGTCAGAATCTGCATTCGGCCCACCAAAGACAATAAAACCATCGCCGACATTGAAAAGCTGGTGAGCAGCCCACTGGCAGACTTTACCGGACGCTGTGTGCGTAAGGGCAAGGCCATATTCGTGGAGCCCGATCTACCTCAACTGAATCGCTGGCTTTTCATCCCACCGCCAGCGCTTAATGGAGCAAATGAAGGCGACTACTTGCGCTGTGCCATCCACCGCCACCCCTTTCGTGATGGCAAACCCCAGGCAAAAGTACTGTCGGTTATTGGTAACGAGAAGACGCCTGGCATTGAAAACCTCTACACGATTGCCAAATATCGGCTGGCCCCACAGTGGAGCAGTGCAAGCAAAGAAGAACTGAAAAAAACATTGATCGACTGCAAACCGATGGAAACGGAAAAGCGCAGAGATCTCACTGACCTCGAGTTCGTCTCTATCGACGCGGCAAAAACGCAGGATATAGACGATGCACTTTATGCAGAGATTAGCGATGGCGGCTGGACGCTATTCGTGGCCATCGCGGACCCTACTGCCTACATTGACGCCAACTCCAAGTTGCGCCGTGATGTAGCGGACCGCAGCACATCCATCTATTTCCACGGCAATGTACTGCCGATGCTCCCTGAAGAGCTCGCTCAGGACACCTGCGCACTATCGGAGGGGGTAAACCGTGCCGCACTGGTTTGCAAGATTGCTGTCACTGACGGCGGCGAGGTGGGGGATTTCGAATTTATAGAAGCCACGGTTCGCTCTCGAGGCAAGCTGTCCTATTACGCCGTTGATCGCTATATCAGTGGCCGGTACGACGAGCTGATGAGCCACTCGACGCCACTGGAGACCCTGTATCAGATATACCGAGCGCTGCGGTCACGCAGGGAAGAGCAAGGCCTGGTAATGGAAGATCGGCAGGATTTTCGCTGGATTCTGAACGAAAGCAAGCAAATTGAAACGATCGAACCCTCAGAAAAACTCCTGTCTCAAAAGCTCGTAGAAGAATGCATGGTTGCCGCCAACCAATGCGCAGCGCGTTTTCTTATAGAGCACAATGCCAGCGGCCCCTTTGTCTCGCATCCTGGCTTTCGCGCCGACCGCAAAGATGAGGTCGATAAATTTCTCACTTTACACGCGCCTGAACTCGCAACGCTGGATACGGACAGCGTCAGCGGCTACCGCGACATCATGCGCGGTCTTGCTGCCCCAACTTCAGCACTGCCACTGCGCACCATGGTCAACCGTCTATTAACTCGAGCCGTGCTGACCACCAAGCCGTCTCCGCACATGGGCATGGCTCTGCCCAGCTACACGAATTGCACCTCTCCTTTGCGCAAGTACTCTGACTTTTTGGTGCACTTGCAGATTAAGGCGGCCCTCAATGGCGCTCCAGCTCAACTCGTTGACTCCAAAATATTGGTAGAATTAATGCAACGCCTTGCCGTCAGTCGCTCCGCCACCCAGGAAGCGGAGCGCTGGCTAGCGAGCAACTACGTGAGCAAGATAGCCAAGGATAATGATAATATTTTCAAGGCGACAATCACCCATGTCACCAGTAGTGGCTTTAATGCGCGACTGAATAACAATGGATTGACAGGCTTTGTCGATTTGCGCAAAGACCCGGAAAAGTTTAGCTATGACAAATGGACCGCCAGTCTGACCAGCACCACCCGGCGATTTCAGTTAGGTCAAGCAGTAGACCTCAACTTTATCGGAGTGGGTCAAGAAGTTATTTACCAGACCCTTTTCAAACCAATCGCTGATTGTGGACTGAAGACACCGACCGAAAAAGTCTAGTGGGTGTCGCTGTGCTGGGCGGCACCTTTGTAATCAGGGCGCTGTTGACGGTAATGCGCAGGCATTCCATTTATCACAAAAAGGTAAGCGGCGTTTTGGCCAGATAAAAAGGTGTAGCGAGCACCCAGCGAGTCAACGACCTCAATGTGTTTGCATGCACCAAGTTCAACACTTAACATGCAAAAAATAATAAGACCACAATAAATAACAACTTAAGTGTTGATAAAGCATATTTCGACAGGCTTGAATCTAGCGGAACATTAAAAAGAGTAACGATCATGGCTATTTATATACCCCCGTCCATTCGCAATTTTTCTGTTGAGTTCATGTGTTTCAGCACGTGGGTGGATCACCTCGCCTTTGGTTATGACATCGTTGCCGCAGCGAGGCCAAAGTTAACGGTCGAGCTGGGCTCTCAAGGAGGTCTCTCATTTTTTTGTTTTTGCCAGTCTCTGAAAGAAAATGAAATTGATGGCATTGCTTATGCCGTGGATACTTGGGAGGGCGAAGAACATACGGGGAAATATGACGAAACCGTATTTGACACAGTACAGAAACAGGCTCGAAAGAAATATGCCGGCTACGCCTATCTCATGCGCATGCTTTTTGAGGACGCCACCCATCATTTTAGCGATGAATCTGTTGATCTTTTACATATTGATGGCTTACATACCTATGATGCGGTGCAGGAAGATTTTACAACCTGGCTACCTAAAGTGCGTCCTGGGGGCATCATTCTATTCCACGACATCCAGGCAAGAATGATGGACTTTGGAGCATGGAAATTTTGGGAAGAATTATCGGCCTCCGGAGAATACAAAACCATGGAATTCAAACACGGTTTCGGTTTGGGTGTTCTGCAAAAAAATGGTGGGCCTGCTAATGAACATCCGCTGCTGAAGCTCCTGTTTGATTCCTCGCCTGAAGAACATGCCGAATTGCGGGCTTTTTATATTCATGCAGGAGAATATTTAGAGCTAAACCGTGCCGCCGAGCGGCAGGAGCGAATAACACAAAAACGCCAAGATAAACTCAACGCCGAAAATAAAAATTTACAGAAACAGTAGCCTGCAACATAGAGACCCAATACTGCTACGCGTGTCCTGCTGATTATTAGAACTCAGCAAAGACCGCCTAGATGACGTTAATGTTGTGCACATTATCACGACGGACTCTAGAAAATAGCGTGGCCCGGCGTACGAGGAAAGGGAATCGCATCGCGAACATTTTCCATGCCGGTGACGTAGTTGAGCAACCGCTCGAAGCCCAGTCCAAATCCAGCATGCGGCACCGTCCCGTATCGACGAAGATCTCGGTACCACCATAATGCCTCGCGCAAGGATTCATCCATGCGTGAATCCAACACGTCCAGACGCTCTTCACGTTGACTGCCTCCTATTAGCTCGCCGACGCCCGGAACCAATACATCCATCGCCGCGACGGTTTTACCATCATCGTTTAGACGCATATAAAATGCCTTAATATCTTTGGGATAGTTCATCAGTACAACCGGCCTACCAACATGCTTTTCGGTGAGGTAACGCTCGTGTTCTGACGCAAGATCCAAGCCCCAAGCCACAGGAAATTCAAACGCCTGCCCACTGTCTTTGAGGATATCAATGGCGTCTGAGTAGTCCATGCGCTCAAACTCGTTATCGATCAGGCCTCGCAGACGCGCGATCACGCCGTCATCTATATGCTGCCCGAAAAAAGCAATATCGTCCTCGCGCTCCTCAAGCACTGTTGTAATGAGATGTTTTAGCAGATCTTCGGCAAGCGCGGCGTTATCAGCCAGGTCAGCAAAGGCGACCTCAGGCTCTACCATCCAGAACTCAGCCAAGTGACGGCTGGTATTGGAATTTTCAGCGCGAAAGGTGGGGCCAAACGTGTAAACCTTACTCATGGCCAAACAATAGGCTTCCAACTCCAACTGGCCCGACACCGTGAGAAAGGACTCGCTGGCAAAAAAATCTTGATTGAAATCCACTTCACCACCTGCAGTGCGTGGCAGGTTAGCAAAATCCAGGGTACTCACACGAAACAGTTCCCCTGCCCCCTCACAATCACTGCCGGTGATGATGGGCGTATTAATCCATTGAAAGTCTTTACTGTAAAAATAGTTATGGATGGCATTGGCTAGCGTGGTGCGCACCCGAGTGATTGCCCCAAAGGTATTGGTGCGCGGCCGCAGGTGTGTCTGGCTGCGTAAATATTCAAACGTATGGCGCTTTTTGGCAATGGGGTATGTCTCGGGGTCCTCAACCCAGCCCACTACTTCTAGCTCAGTAGCCTGAATCTCCACACTCTGACCCTTTCCCTGAGACTGGACTAACTCACCGCTGACAATCACCGCACAACCGGTAGACAGAGACAGCACTTGGGACTGGTAGTTCTCCAGCGTATCAGGCACTACAGCCTGAATAGCATCAAAGGCCGAACCGTCGTGCACGGCCAGAAATGAGATCCCGGCTTTGGAATCGCGCTTACTGCGCAGCCAGCCTTTGACCGTAACCTGCGCACCAAGTTGTACTTGGCCTTTAAAAATTGCACTAATAGCATTGTGATGTGACATGGTAGGCGTGTCGTCCTAGCGAATAGCGTTGGGCGCTAGAGTACCTAATGCTGTGATTTGCTGCCAGCCGTTTCATCCAGTACCCGAGGCTTAGCGACTCATGAGACAGTCCCGCCCTCAAAAGACTGTGCGAGACATGAACGTCTGGTCAATTAAATGAGAACGATTGTCCCACCAAATCTTCGGACAACAACCAGAACTCCTCCGCCACGGCCGGATCAACGGCGTAGGATTCTACTCCGCTGCTGCTTCCGCTTTCGGCGGCCTGTGCAATGTGGCAATCCTCCAAATATTGACCGCCCTCAAGCGCAAGGTCGGACGTTGTGGCGGCCCACACCGTGGTGGCTGCACCCTGCTCAGGGGTTTTAAACGCCAGCGGCTCGCTTGAAGAGGATCGATCAGTAAGCGCGGTGATATCCGCTGCTTCCAGATGACGGGCGAGATTGGTCATAATCATACCGGGATGGACAGCAAAGGCGCGTACGCCGCGCTCACGCATGCGCAAATCCAACCCCACTGAGAACAAGACATTGGCAGTCTTGGATTCACCATAAGCCTGCCACTTGTCATACTCGCGCTGGTGATAATTTGGATCGCTGAAATTAAAGGGGCCAAACTTGTGACCCGCTGAACTAAGGTTTATCACCCTGCTTGGAGAGCCATTAATCAGCGCGGGAGACAGCAGTCCGGTCAATAAAAAGTGGCCCAGATGATTAGTGCCAAATTGCATCTCAAAACCCTGCGCAGTTCGCATCAACGGACAGGCCATCACACCTGCATTATTGATCAACAGCTGGATTTTATCCGCCTGCTGAAGTATCTCCGCCGCCGCACTGCGCACACTATCCAAGTCTGCCAAATCCATGATCTGAGTCAACAGTTGTGCCTCTGGCTGGCGCTGTCGTATTTCCTCTGCGGCAGTCTCCAGCGTATCTTTATTGCGAGCCACCATAAGCACAGTAGCACCCGCCGCAGCCAGCACTCGGCAAGTCTCCAGCCCGAGTCCCGACGAGGCACCGGTCACTACCGCACATTTTCCTTTTAAGGAAACATCCTCAATGACCTGATCGGTGGTTGAGGCTCCATCAAAACGACTCATATCAAATCTTCTCCCATTTATTGTATTGTGACCCCTGCCGATTGCGGCTCTAATACCGCCATCGGTCACAGACCACTGACTTCGCACTACAGGTAACCTTATGGACGCTAATGAAACAGATTTTATCGAAGGCGGCAACTACATCAGTTTTGCCACCCGCAAGCGATCCGGTGAATGGGTCGCTACGCCTGTATGGTTCGCGCCAGATAAAGGTAGCTACTATGTGTTCTCGGCAGGGGATGCAGGTAAAGTGAAGCGGCTGCGCAATTTCAGTGATTCACGCATCGCTGCCTGCACCGTGACGGGGGCGCTAACCGGCGAGCTTCACGATGCGCGCGCCTATGTGCTCGATAAACTGGGAGAAGAGGCCCTAGCCCTCGCGGCTCTAAGACGGAAGTATGGCTGGCAAATGCTGCTGGCGGACTTTTTTTCCAACCTTACCGGCAAAATGAAGCGCCGCGTCTACGTTCGTATCGACCCCTAGGCATGCCTCTACAGTGTGCTCAGGCGTGCGTGTGTAACCCGCACTCGCGGCCGTCATGCGCCTTGGTAGGATCAAAATAATGTTTGCATGTGGGCAGTGCCAACTGCTCCATGTAGTTTTCAACATCATCCTCTGACCAGTAGAAAATCGGCGCAACCTTAATGATGCCGCGACCATCCACAGACACAATATCCAGCGTTTTTCGGTGTTCCGTCTCCTCTTGGCGAATACCGGTTAGCCAAATTTCAGGTTGGAATTCGGCCAGCGCGCGGGCAAAAGGCTCCAACTTAACGTCCTGCGTGAAACCCTGGTGCCGTTCCTCCTCATCCACAGTAGGTATACCTCCCATGATCGCGTTGCGACGCTCGGAGGTCATTTGAGGCGAGTAGACCTGTATATTGACGTTTAGATCGCGGATCAAGCGCTCTGCAACGACGTAGGTATCGCGCAGGTTGTAGCCGGTATCGACCCAGATAGTGGGCAAGCTTGCATCGACCTGACTGACAAGATGTAACATGACCGCCGCATTACGACCCATACTGGTTGTCGCGATCGCTCTGCGATCCTGACCCAGCGCCCACCTGACGACCTCGGCCGCACTGGCGTCGCGCAAAGTATCGTTAACAGTGTCGAGGTCCAATTCCACAGGGCATATACCAAAATTATTCGCGTCAGGGGGGGCACTTTATAGAATCAAAAACGGAGTTACCAATAACCACGAAGTATATAGATATTCCAGATTTCACTAATGACGCCTCTCGCCTGGCGTCCGCTGGACAATCAGCTTGTTGCGCGCGCGGCGGTCCTTTCAAGTTCTGCATGCAAATCCAGAAACTGGCCGGTGAGCTTATGGCCCGGCGCCAAATCTATGAGGGGCCGATGCGCCCGGTGAGATTCTTTCATCTTCACGGAACTACTGAGAAAGGACGTGAATACGGGTAGACCTTCCGCCTGCAATTCGGCCACCAACTCACCGGGCAGCCGCGCCTGAGCGTTGAACTGATTGACAATAATGCCTTCCACTTCAAGATCTGGATTGTGGTCCTCCTGTAACTCGCCAATATTGTCCAGCAGGGAATACAAGCTCTGACGCGCAAAGCTGTCGCAATCGAAAGGGATCAGCACGAAATCTGCGGCTATCAACGCCGATTTGGAATAGAAGTTGAAGCTGGGAGGCGTGTCGATATACACCCGGTCATACTCGTCATTGAGTTTCTCCAGAGCGTCGCGCAGTTTGTATATCTTGTAGCGGGATTCAAGTTCCTTTTCCATCGACGACAGCATCGGACTTGAGGGCAGCAGGAACAAATTTTCGTAGGGGGTTTCCCAAACAAACGAATCCGGATTGCGGCCCATCTTGCGAGGACCTACCGTCTGCCGGTAAAGGCCCGCCACACCCTGCGC
>ERZ888423.365-NODE-365-length-47512-cov-13.452578_pt1 | contig 47512 bp, 46 predicted proteins | sample MGYA00520523_ERZ888423 | MGnify/ENA primary metagenome ERZ888423 (study PRJEB32303, sample SAMEA104408611) | aquatic metagenome | biome: Brackish water; feature: Pelagic; material: water | place: Baltic Sea | collected 2014-06-08T10:24:00 | depth 30,27 m ... | reverse complement strand
GGGCGCGGTATTCCAGTTGATGTGGAACCTAAAACCAAACTCACTGGCGTTGAGGTTGTCATGACCAAATTGCATGCGGGCGGAAAGTTTGGCGGTGGCTCCTACACGGCTTCCGGTGGCCTGCACGGTGTTGGCGCCTCAGTAGTCAATGCGCTTTCAAGTCGACTAAACGTTGAGGTAGATCGCGGCGGGGCAACCCACGTTATGTCATTTAGCCGGGGAGCACCTGGAAATTTTGTTGGCAGCGATGAATCTGGCAAGTTCACCAAACAAGGTGGCTTAAAGAAGGCTGGCAAGCCAATAAAAAAAACAGCGACTGGTACAAGAATTAAGTTTTGGGCAGATGCTCAGATTTTCACACCAGATGCCGCATTTAACCTTTCGGAAATTCATGCGCGCGCCAGACAGACTTCATATTTAGTACCTGGCTTAAAGATTGTGGTTACTGACAAACGCCTAAAGTCCGAACAAACTGCTGAGTTCGTGCACGTTGGCGGAATTTCAGAATTCTGTGAGTTTCTTTCAGAAGGCGAATCAGTTTCACCAGTAATTCGCCTCAAAGGAAGTGGAAAGTTTCATGAAACCGTCCCAGTTCTAGATGAACAAGGACACCTGACACCACAAAATGTTGAGCGCGAACTTGGTGTTGACATCGCACTGCTTTGGAACAATACCTACGACACGCAATTGCAGTCGTACGTGAACATTATTTCTACGCCTAAAGGTGGCACGCACGTCACTGGCTTTGATCGGGCAATCGTAAAAACTGTAAACGAACAACTTAAAGCGCAGCGACTTCTAAAGGCTGGAGAGGACTCCATAACTAAAGAAGATGTACAAGAGGGAATGACTGCAGTTGTCACGGTACGCCTGGCTGAACCGCAGTTCGAAGGCCAAACAAAAGAGATACTGGGAACGCCCGCTGCCGCAAAGATTGTAAGCGCCGTTGTAAGTAAAGAACTTTCGAATTGGTTTACTAATCCACCACGCGGGGCAAAGCCTGCTGTGCGAATCGTGTTAGAGAAAATTGCTAATGCTTCGCGAGCTCGGCTTGCTGCGCGCCACCATCGTGATACCCAGCGCCGAAAGACAGCACTTGAATCTTCGACTTTGCCAGCTAAGTTAAAAGATTGCCGAAGTGAAGATAACGATCGAACTGAATTATTTATCGTCGAAGGTGACAGTGCACTTGGCACCGCTAAATCTGCGCGAAATAGTGAGTTCCAGGCGCTGCTTCCGATTCGCGGAAAAATCCTTAACGTACAAAAAGCTTCCCTGGCTGACATGCTCAAAAACAACGAGTGCGCCTCAATCCTGCAAGTTGTTGGAGCTGGCTCTGGCAGATCATTTGAAATGGACGCCGTTCGATACAACAAGATCATCATCTTGGCGGATGCCGATGTTGACGGCGCACATATCCGAACACTTTTGCTGACTTTGTTTCAAAGGTACTTAACTCCGTTACTTGAAGCTGGCCGAGTATATGCAGCAGTACCGCCACTACACAGAATTGAAGTTGTTGGCGCAGCTAAAAAACCTGGCGAAGTTATTTACACCTACAGCGATGCGGAAATGGTCGCAACGCTTAAAGAGTTAACTAAGACTGGGCGTCGCTGGAAAGAACCAATTCAGCGCTACAAGGGCTTGGGCGAGATGGACGCGGTGCAATTGCGCGAAACCACAATGGACCCGGCAAAACGAACGCTGCGCCGAATTACAGTCAGTGATGCTAAGTCAGCAGAGAATGTTTTTGAATTGTTAATGGGAAGTGAAGTCGCCCCACGCAAGGACTTTATTATCGAAGGCGCCGCGAACTTGGATCGATCAAAAATCGACGTTTAAGAAGTTTTTGGATTTGCCCGGCTAATTGCAACAGGTACCCCGCCGACACCCCAGTCATCCGCGGTAACTTCATTAATCACGATTCGAACGTTATCGGGATCAGCATCAAGAACTCGAATCGCCGCTTCGGAAATCTCTTTAATAAGCGCATGCTTTTGTTCAACACTGCGACCTTCAATGATTTGAACAGTTATAAATGGCATAAAATCCTCGCTAGTAGTCGTAAGTCTTGAGTTTGCCAGTAGATACATCAAATATCGCGCCAGCTACGGTAACGCCATTTGCCAAGAGTGGATAAGTGCGGATCCGCATAACATCTGTTAACAAAGCATCGGCCTGATCGGTAACCGTGCGAAATTCAACGCTGCGGGTGTCGACTTTATAATCTTTGAGAATAAGGTCGTGAATCTCGGATTCGGTAGCACTTGCCATTCGGCAATCAGTGTGTGGCATCACCAGAACACGATTTACGCCAAGCAAAAAAGTTGCCAAAACCAGAGTTCGTAATACGTCATCAGTGACACGCGCGCCAGCGTTACGCAGAATTTTCACATCACCGGGAGCCATGCCAACAATTGCGAGTGGACTGATGCGCGAATCCATACAGGTAATAATCGCTAAACCTTTAGCTGCGGTTCCCGTTAAATGTTGATTTTCAAAGTCAGTTTCATATTTTTTATTTCCCGCTAATACATCTGCGAATTCGTTAGCTGGAAATGGTTGGTCTGGCATTAGCGTTATTCACCCCCACCACTGGAGTGTCCTGGGAAGACACCTTGCGTTGCGTCAATGTAAGGAACCGAGTTATTCACGGCAGATCCTGCTTCCCCAAAACCAACTGAAATTAGCGGAACTTTTCCAACATAAGTTGTGATGTCGCCCGCTGAATAAACTCGCGGCAAATTAGTTTTCATAGTGGTGTCAACCAAGATGCGTCGCTTCTCTAGATCAATTCCCCAGTTTGCAATTGGGCCAATGTTGGCGATGAAACCAAGGGCTGCTACCAAAGTCTGCGCTGGCAAAGTGCGGGATTCGCCTTCTTTGTTAGCAATAGTTACCGAATCAACCCAATTTTCGCCCGAGACTGCAGTAACTTCAGAATTCACAATTAGCTCCACACCCATGGCGCGGACTTGATCAACAGTTGCGGCGTGGGCGCGGAAGGTGTCGCGGCGATGAACTAGCGTCACAGACTTTGCAATCGGAGCAAGCGAGTAAGCCCAATCAAAGGCGGAATCTCCGCCACCTATGATTACGACATCTTTGCCAGCATGCACATCTAATTTAGGTACGAAATAAACCAAACCTTTGCCGACGTATTCATTTCCGGCAGGTAGTTCGCGCGGGGTGAAGGATCCGATACCGCCAGTAATGATTGCGACTTTGGCTTCAATTACGGTGCCTTTATCGGTAACAACTCGAACTGGTCCAGCCTCGCTGGTTTCCAACTCCTCGGCACGCTCACCCAATATAAATGTGGGGTTAAATGCGCCCGCTTGTTTCATCAGGCCATCGACTAAATCGCGACCTTTTACAGCTGGAAATCCAGCCACATCAAAAATTTCTTTTTCGGGGTACATGGCAGTAATTTGACCGCCTGGCTCAGTTAAAACATCCAACACTGTGACGGTAAACCCGCGAAAACCTGCGTAATAGGCCGCATACAACCCGGCAGGGCCAGCGCCAATTACTAAAACATCAGTCATTCCCGAAGTTTATCTTTGAATTGGGATTTGCGGTATTTGGCAGGAATTCAAATCCACTATCCCTAAGGGTGCAACTTAGGTATTTTTATAGCAACGCCAGAGCCGTTATGGCGCTGCACAAACTGCTGAAACCGGCTTAGTTAACTTTGTCCCACTACCGTCTCGCTTTGCGAGCGTATCTGGGACTTCAACTGCTGCTCCAGTTGAGCCACACGCATGAATTGGCCCATTACCAGCAGTAGCGCTTACCAAAAAATCCTCGCCAGCAAGGAATTTATGGCAGCGCACGCCACTGGTAGCTCGGCCCTTTCCAGGGAACTCCGTCAATAGTGTCAACTTCATAGTGTGAGCAGCGGTGCCTGCAAGCGCGCCCGCTTCGCCGCCAACTGTGGCAACTAAACACTCGTCATGCGCATCAACAACAGATCCGAATATAACTTCCGCACCTTCATATAGGCGGATGCCAACAACGCCAGCAGCAGGGCGTCCCGTTGCTCTAATCAATTCAGCATCAAAGTGAAGCAGTTGCGCATCGCTAGTGATGAGTACGACCTCACCACTTTCGTCTTCACATTGAATGGCTCCAACTAACGAGTCACCCTCTTCAAGTCGGATTACGTTCCAATCGTTAGCAGAACTAGGCACGTCATTAATGACGCGCTTAACTGTGCCAAATGCGGTAGCTAAGAACAGTGATGATTCGGGCATATCAAGTGCCATAAGTGCTAGTGGAATTTCTGCCTTGGCAAGAGTTATGAACTCTTTAAGAGCACCACCACCAGCAACCGATAGGGGAGCACCGATTGCGAGTGTGGGTAAGCCAATAACTGACTGTCGAATTACCCGTCCAAAGCTAGTAACAATTCCAACGTCGCCACGCGCAGTTGTGCTGACCATCGATTTGATCGTGTCGTGGCTGGTTCGTTTTTTACCGAAGTCCAGTGGCGTGCCATCTGTGGTCCGCGCGAGCAATCCAGTGGCCGACATCAGTACGAAACAAGGATCATCACTTACTTCTAGTGAAACTGGGAGAGTAGCGGAAACTATTTCGCCATCTGCCAACAAAGTAGAGCGTCGATCATCACCAAACTTATTCGCAACATCTGTCAACTCTTGCCCTACAACTTTTCGAAGGCGCTTATCGTTTTCCAGAATTTCAGTTAAGTCAGAAATTATGTTTCGCAATTCATCCTGTTCTTTTTCTAGTTCAAGACGAGAGAATTTAGTCAGTCGGCGTAGTGGCATTTCTAAAATGTAATTAGTTTGAATTTCACTTAACTTGAAAGTACTCATCAATCGCTCGCGGGCAGCAGCAGTGTCGTCGCTACCGCGAATAATCACAATCACTTTGTCGATGTCCAAGATTGCCACGAGTAAACCATCAACGAGATGTAAGCGATCTGATGCTCGCATTCGCCGAAACTCACTACGCCGCCGAACTACTTCGATTCGATGATCGATAAAGACTTGGAGTAGCGCCTTTATTCCCAGAGTTACTGGCTGACCATTAACAAGTGCCACATTGTTAATGTGGAATGAATCCTCTAGCGGCGTTAATTTGTAAAGTTGTTCGAGTACTGCTTCTGGATGAAAACCATTTTTAATTTCAATCACAAGTTCCAGGCCAGATTCGTAATCTGTTAAATCGATGACATCTGAAATTCCTTGCAATTTCTTGCTGGTGACAAGTTCCTTAATACGTTCAATCACGCGCTCCGGACCAACTTGGTAGGGAAGTTCGCGTACAACTAATCCTTGGCGCCGTGGTGAAATTTGTTCAATGTCCACTTTTGCGCGGATCTTGAAGCTTCCCTTACCAACTTGGTATGCCTCGCGGATACCGTCAAGACCGTAAATGATTGCGCCAGTTGGCAAATCTGGACCAGGCACAAAGCTCATCAATTCATTCAAAGTTGCTTTTGGGTGAGTCAAAAGGTGTGATGCGGCTGCCACAACTTCCCGAAGATTATGTGGCGGCATGTTTGTTGCCATTCCAACAGCAATTCCCGAAGCCCCATTTACCAGCAGGTTAGGAATCGCAGATGGTAGAACCGTTGGTTCAAGTTCGCGCCCGTCGTAGTTTGGCGTGAAGTCGACGGTATCTTCATCAATTGAGTCCACCATTGCGCTGGCAGGACTTGCCAATCTTGCTTCGGTGTAACGATATGCAGCAGGCCCTTCATCAAGGGAGCCAAAGTTCCCATGTCCATCAACGAACGGCAAGCGTAACGACCAAGATTGCGCCATTCGCACAAGTGCGTCATAAATAGCGCTGTCACCATGGGGATGCAATTTACCCATAACTTCGCCAACGACTCGGGCGCTCTTGACGTGACCTTTGTCAGAGCGAAGGCCCATGGCAGCCATAGTGTGCAAGATGCGTCGCTGCACAGGCTTTAGTCCATCGCGTGCATCCGGTAATGCTCGCGAGTAAATTACCGAATAGGCATACTCCAAAAACGAATCTTGCATTTCTGTTGAGACATCAATTTCAACAATGCGACCCGCATTATGTGCAGGCTTAGGGGCAGTCGGTTTTGCCATGATTAATTAATTTTCCTTGCTAAGTATTGGGAACGTGTAATTACTGATCATTCGGTCGATGGCCAAACAAGATGTCATCCCATGACGGTGAATCATCTATGACGGCGACTGGTTTGGCAGCAACTGGCTTTGCAACGATGGGCTTGGCAACGATGGGCTTGGCAACACTTGGTTTTGTGGCAACTGGTTTGTCAGCAGATGGAACAGGCATTGGAACGGGGATGGTTGGATGACCTGGACCTGCCCAAGATGGTGGCTCAAGCTCTTCTTGGCCATTTTCAACGGAAGGTAAGCCAACTAACCTTCGCTTTTGGTCATCACCATGCATACCAGAGTTAGTTGAAGCTGGGTCGAGACCAGGTGCTTCACCAAAAAGCCAACGCGCCTCATCGTCGAGAGCTAATACGCTTTTGGCAAGTGGATCGTATATCCAATTGGCACTGCCACCGCCACTGCCACTGTTCCAAGAAACCGAAACTGTCCAGCGAGAATCATCGCGACGAAATGAATCCCAAACTAAAGTCAAAGTGTCGATCCCACGATTAGCCAATTGTCCCGCTGCCAGTTCGCCCAGGAGCACCTCACCGTGCGGACGACGGATCAATGTTTTTTCCGCGAGACTTGCCATGTAGGAGCGCTCGGCAAGTACTGGTCCGGCATATCGGGCGATACGCTCTACCGAAACCCCATTTTCAGAAGCAATTGCTTGAACACTCTCGCCGCGCCTAATTCGAGTTTGAATGTCTTTGGGAGAAATACCAGAAGTGGAGTTGGTCATCATTATGGCTCCGGTGACATTGTTGTTTACGCTGCGCTTGATGTGATCATCCACTGGGACGTTAAACTCAAAGCCGCTTTCATCCATGAAAATTAATGCAAGGTTGTCTATTGACCGGCCAACAAATATCAGTTCTTTCATGGCGCACCCTTTTTTCGAATCTGCACTTTTATTGTCCTCGAAATACCATTAAAATCGGGGGATTAGCGTGGTGTGTCGGGCATTTTGGGCGCCGGCAAGGACAATAGCCAAGTGAAGATGCGAACAAGGAAAACATTAAAATGACTTTTGCGGCAGTGGCTAATGACCCAAACGTAGAGCTGGCCATGTCAATTGCAAAAGCGGCTGGCGAGCAACTTTTGGTTCGCCCCGAACATTTAGAAATCGACACTAAATCGAGTGCAACTGATGTGGTGACGCAGATGGATCGTGAGGCTGAGGCATACATAGTTGCGCAGTTGAAAAAGCACCGTCCAGATGATGCAATTTTGGGGGAAGAAGGCGCGAACTTCCTGGGATCATCGAACTTTCAGTGGGTTATTGATCCAATTGATGGAACGGTTAATTACCTGCACCAAATTCCACATTGGTGCGTTTCGATTGGGCTAAAGAACCGCCAGACCGGGGAATCAATTGCTGGGGTGGTTTATGCCCCAGTTTATGACCAAATGTATATCTCAAGTTTAGGTTTAGGGTCATGGGTAATTGACCAAGGTGTGCCTCGAATCTTGCAGGTATCTGCCTGCAAACAATTAAGTGATGCCGTAATCGGAACTGGATTTGGATACGCAAGTTCTCGCCGAGCAAGCCAAGCCCGGGTGTTAGCGCAAGTGCTGCCTCAGGTTGCCGATATCAGGAGACTTGGCTCGTGCGCGATTGATCTGTGCCTGGTGGCAGACGGAGTTTTGGATGGGTACTACGAACGTGGGGTAAATGATTGGGATCACGCGGCTGGTGAGTTGATAGCGCGCGAAGCTGGCGCAATTGCAAGTGGGCTTCGGGGAAACAAGGTGGGCAACGACATGATTGTGGTTACGACATCAGGTATCCACGCTGATCTGGTTGCCATACTTGAAGCTAATAACGCCGATAGCGATGTAATCGAAATAGAAGTTTGATTAATTTGCATTTACCGCAAGAGAGTTAGGGAAAAACATGGCAATTTATGCATTTGGCGAGAAGGTTCCACAAATATCAGCAACGGCTTTTGTACATCCTGAAGCAGTCATAATCGGAGACGTAACTATCGGCGAACTTTCTTTCATTGGACCATGCGCCGTGCTGCGCGGAGATTCAAGTCGAATAGTTATTGGCGCTCGCACCTCGATTCAGGATGGCACGGTGATCCACTGCACAGCCGAATTACCAACGATCGTTGGCGATGAATGCACGGTTGGTCACAATGCGCATCTAGAGGGCTGCACGATTCAAACGGGCGCCTTAGTCGGATCTGGTTCACTTGTGCTGCATGCGGCAATAGTTGAAACGGGCGCCTTAGTTGCAGCCGGCGCTGTTGTACTTGGCGGTACGCTCGTACCTGCTGGCGCCTTAGCTGTGGGTGTACCAGCAAAAATAAAGCCGGGCGCGGCAGATCCAGAAACCATTGCGTATTCAATTAGAACTTATGTTGAAAACGCAAGAAAATATCCCAATGAAATGCGGCGAATCGGTTAAAGTAGGGGCGGTGTTTGTACCGAAACACCTATGACGTACAGTCCAACACGAGCGCAACTTCGCGAAAAGAAGTTGTACCCCAATCAGCAAGGAGATTTGAGTTCGAAATGGCAACAGATTACGACGCCCCACGAAAGACTGACGAAGAGGAAAACGAGGAAAGCCTCGAAAACCTAAAGGCGCAACATGCCTCTAAAGTCAGTTCCAGTGTCGATGCGGATGAAGCCGATCGAAATGAATCTTTAGAGTTGCCCGGCGCAGATCTTTCCGATGAGTCAATCACCGTGATGGTTATTCCTAAGCAAGCTGACGAATTCACTTGCTCGCGCTGTTTCTTGGTGCATCATCGCAGCACCATGGCTAAACAAGTTAAAGGTCAACCAATTTGCAATGATTGCGCATAATTTCGCGAAGGTTATCGCGCCTAAAATCACGCAAGTCTAGGGTTTCTAGATCTAGTTAATACCTTTAGCTTCTGCCAGTTTTTGGGCAAGAATTTTGGGATTTCGACTTGAAATTTGCCAATACGGATGTGGGTCACTGGTGTCGGTAATTTCCAAAATTAATGTTTGCTCGATACCTCCGCGCAATTGGAAATACGCATCTTTGTGTGCATCAGTTGAGCGGGCCCGTCGAGATTCCTGCTGATCTAAAATTTGAACCTGGCCAATAAATTCAAGTGGCATTCGAGCGCGACCTACTTGGAAGTTAAATTCATCGATGCGAATCGTTGCCGTACTTTTTAGCAAACCTAAAATTGCAATCACACTTGCAGCGGTGCCAACAATTACTCCCAGATTAATTCCGTAAGCACGACCATAAGCAATACCTAAAGACGCTGTCATCACTAATGCAAAAAACCACATGCCAATCGAGGGCCACAAGCGTTCGGTATAAACCACCTGCCCAGCAGAACTACTTTCGCTTGGCGTCATAAGATCTCGAAATCTTTCCGGGCAATTGGATGAGAGTTGAATTGTTAGTAACGATACTCTAGGAACCATGGAACGAATTGGTCGTATAGATCACCCGCTGGTGATTCCCCACGATGCGCTACCGCCACAGCGCCATGCAGATGCGCCAAAGCCGGGCGAAGCTATCGCAAGTCACTACCGAAATTGTTTTGGGTGTGGTGTGGATCACCCAACGGGACTTCATATGCAAATCGAAGCTGGCACTGAGATGACAACGCACGCCGTTTTTGAAGTTACGCAACATCATCAGGGTGCGCCAGGTATTGCTCATGGTGGAATTTTGTCCTTGGCATTTGATGAAGCACTAGGTGCAACTAATTGGTTGATTAGATCACCGGCAGTTACCGCGCACTTAGAAGTTTCGTATCGACTTCCTGTTCCAGTAGGCACCAAAGTATTTATTGAGGCAACAATGCGGGCTGTACTAGGGCGAAAAATATGGTCAACTGCTGAGGGTCGATTGAACTCAGCTGATGGCCCGCTAGCAGTTGAGTCTGGTTCGCTTTACATGCAGGTACCACAGGAGCACTTCGATCGCCATCGTGGAGTTACTGACATGGATTCGACTTTGCTAGATATCGCACCATGAGCGAAATCGAAATCAAATTTGTCTTACTTCATGAACTTGCCGAACCACCGCGATATGCACATCCCGGCGATGCCGGAGCGGATTTAAGTTGCGTCGAAGGTGTCACTTTGGCACCGGGTGAACGCGCTTTAGTACCAACGGGTCTAGCAATTGCACTGCCAGAAGGTTACGTTGGGTTAGTTCATCCCAGATCTGGACTTGCATTCAAGCACGGAATCGGAATCGTAAATACTCCTGGAACCATTGATTCCGGATACCGCGGTGAGTTAAAAATTTGTTTAATTAATTTGGATAAAACTGAAACTGTTCAGTTGCCGGCTGGGAGCCGAATCGCTCAGCTAGTAATTCAAAAAGTAAGTACAGCGCAATTCATTCAAGTTGCTGGTCTAGAGATAACGCCACGAAATGACCAAGGCTTTGGCTCAACTGGAGTTACGGCGTGACGCAGGGCCCATTCGATATTGCTGATGCACCCGACACCAGCAAGATGCTCGATTTGGGTTCATTGCTGTTGCCAAATGTTCCTGGCCTCGAGGTACACCTTGATTTAGATGTAAAAACTGGAAATGGAAAGTCTGTCTCGCTTCATTTAGATATGTCGATAGTTGAGCTGCAAGTATTTGCAGTTGCAATTAACGAAGACCTCTGGGGCGATATGAGAAATGCAATCGCCGATGGCTTGCGAGAGCAAGAAGTCGAATGCCAAGTTGTTGAAGGCCGATTTGGCACCGAAGTTCGCGCTGTTATGCCCACTGTCGATTTAGATGGAAATGCGCACGTGCAACCTGTTCGCTTTGTGGGAATTCGTGGACCGCGTTGGTTTATCCGGGCAGTAATTAGTGGGTATGGCGCAGTAATTGAAAGTGAAAAAAAATCTGAGATTGATGATGTGATTGCTCAGGTCGTAGTGCATCGAGGCAACGAGCCACAACCTCCTGGTCAAAGACTTTGGTTGCGTAGGCCGACCGTAAATTCTGAGTTGGTTACGCAGGAAAATGAGCCAGGCAACTCAAAATTTGGCCACCTACACATTTCGCTATAAAAGTAGGTTTCAGACTTTAGCTCGTAGTGTTGATAAAGTAGAAACGTGAATAACAGTTGGCTCGCGACATGAGCGAACCTAACCCAAAATCCCAAGACGAAAGTATTGTCCACGAGATTAAGGACGATTCCGAGTTGCTTGCCAAAGCGCTCGGTGGCTGGTCCGGAGTAATTGATTCTGGCTTACCATTTTTGGTGTTCACGATCGCATTTCTGGTGACTGATCGAAATTTACAAGTAACCCTTTACGCAGCACTTGGTACTGCTGCCATTTTGGCGCTGTTACGGCTATTGCGCAGACAAACATTGCAGCAAGTTTTAGCTGGCCTGTTTGGCATTGCAATCGCAGCCTTTATCGCACGACGTACTGGAAATGCAGATAATTTTTTCCTACCAGGGATACTGACAAATGCGGCTTATGCTGCGGCCTGCCTAATAAGCATTGTTGCGAAACGGCCATTGCTTGGATATGTACTGGAAGCGATGCGCGGCAATGATATGTCGTGGGTTAAAGACAAAAAGAAACACAAGCGATTTAGCACCATTACTTGGTTATGGACACTAATTTTTGGAATCCGAGTTGCAATTATGTTGCCCTTGTATTTTTTGGGGCAAACTGCCGCGCTTGGGACATTAAAAATCCTTTTGGGATATCCATTATTTGCATTGGCTATTTTTGTAACGTATCGATTACTTACTAAGGAAAAATTAACTTCGAGCGAGAACTTGTGACACAACTGCAAGAAACTCGAATCGGTGACGTAGTTGAATTAACGGTTGACAAAGTCGCAAACGGTGGCTTTTGTATTGCGCGCCATAACGGACAAGTTGTGTTTGTGCGCCATGGCATTCCTGGTGAAGTTGTGCGGGCAGAAATTACTGACATCACTAAGAAGTTTTTGCGCGCAGATGTTGTCGCGGTAATTAAACCAAGTGAGCATCGAACTACTGCGCCGTGCAGTTACGCGGGAACATGCGGTGGTTGTGATTGGCAGCACGTCAGCTTGTCACATCAACGAGACTTAAAAAGCGAAGTTGTGCGTGAACAATTAAGTCACTTAGGTGGCATTACACATGTAAACGGTAAGCCACTGGCAGAATTTCAGGTGGTCGCACTTACGCCACACGAAACCGGCTTACGCTGGCGCACTCGAAATCGATATTCGCGTATTGGTGGTGTTTCGGTTGGATTGAAAATGACTAGGTCACACACTGTTATTGAAATTGATGACTGCTTGATCGCAGTTGAAGGCTCAGTTGCGCTGGCCCAAGAAAAAGTGCATCTTGGAAATGACGACATAAGCACAGCGCTTAGTTCTGCGGGTCAACATGTAGTAGTTGACCGGCGCGGTGGTCCGTGGCTCGATGAGTCAGTAGGGGATCGCAGTTGGCGAATTCATGCAGGATCTTTTTGGCAAGTTCACAAGGACGCACCTGAAGTTTTCGTAGAAACAGTGCGGCGCTTCGCAAATTTGAAAGCCGGCGACAAGGCATTAGATCTTTATGCCGGCGCGGGATTATTCGCCGCCAGCTTGGCATCTGATGTTCGAGAAAGTGGTGAAGTTGTTGCTGTTGAATCCGTCATTGATTCAATGCGAGATGCTCGTCGCTCGTGCAGCGATTTGCCTCAGTTGGATTTGATCACGGCAGATGTAACGAAGTGGATAACCCAAATAGATGAGGATTTTGAAGTTGTAATCTTGGATCCGCCGCGCGCTGGCGCCGGACTTGATGTCATTACCGAAATTGATCGAATTGCTAAGCGAGCGATCGTTTACGTCGCGTGTGAACCCAGCGCACTAGGAAGAGATGCTAAGTACTTGGCGGATGCGGGTTGGTCGATGACGCAACTTGTTGGATTAGACGCCTTTCCGATGACAGGCCATGTGGAATGCATCGCCTTATTTGAGAGATATTCCTAACCTGCAGCGAGAAATCTTCGGAAGCAGGCGTATAATTTATCTTGACGTCAAGATACTTTAGGAGTCTCGTGAAGAGCCTTAATTCCTTCAATGCCCAATCCGAACTAACAGTGGCTGGCGAAACTTTCGCGATTTTTCGCCTAGCTGCGCTTCCCGGTACCGAGCGGTTGCCCTTCACACACAAAGTACTGCTGGAAAATTTATTGCGTACCGAAGATGGCGCCAATGTGACGGCCGCGCAAATTAAGACATTGGCAAATTGGGATTCGCAAGCTGAGCCAACTGATGAAATTCAATTCACACCTGCTCGCGTAATCATGCAGGACTTCACCGGTGTTCCTTGCATAGTCGATCTTGCAACTATGCGGGAGGCAGTCACTGAACTCGGTGGGGATCCAGATCGCATTAATCCATTAGCGCCAGCGGAACTTGTAATTGACCATTCAGTAATTGCAGATTTTTTTGGTGATTCCCAAGCAGCAGAGAAGAACGTAAATCTGGAATACGAACGAAATAATGAACGTTATAAATTTCTGCGCTGGGGCCAGGATGCGTTCTCCGACTTCAAAGTCGTTCCACCAGGTACTGGAATTGTTCACCAAGTAAACATTGAAGCGCTAGCGCGCGTTGTCATGGTGCGGGATGGATTCGCATATCCAGATAGTTGCGTAGGCACAGATTCACACACAACTATGGTTAATGGTCTTGGTGTTCTTGGTTGGGGAGTCGGCGGCATTGAAGCCGAAGCAGCAATGTTGGGCCAACCAGTATCGATGTTGATACCGCGCGTAGTTGGCTTTAAATTATTCGGACAAATGCAGCCTGGAACTACTGCCACTGACTTAGTCCTAACAATTACTGAAATGCTGCGTAAGCACGGCGTAGTTGGAAAATTTGTGGAGTTTTATGGGGAAGGTGTTACGGCAGTATCTCTAGCCAACCGCGCCACCATCGGAAATATGAGTCCGGAATACGGATCTACGGCAGCTATTTTCCCAATTGATGAGGAAACTCTAAATTATTTGCGACTTACTGGCCGCCCAGAATCCCAAATAGCCTTGATTAAGGCTTACACCCAGGCTCAAGGACTATGGCACGACGTAGAAATTGAACCAACATATTCTGAATACATCGAACTTGATTTAGGCACTGTGCGTCCCTCGATTGCTGGACCAAAGCGACCACAAGATCGCGTGCCGCTGGCAGAGGCAGCAACCTCGTTTGAAACTGCTGTTGCAACATTTACCAAAGATCGAAATCGGACTGCATCAGTAACTGTAGGCAGTGAAAACTTTGAAGTAGGAAATGGCGCGGTAGTAATCGCCGCAATCACTTCGTGTACCAATACCTCTAATCCATCAGTGATGATGGCTGCTGGTTTGCTGGCCAAAAAAGCAGTAGAAAAAGGACTTGTTACCAAGCCTTGGGTGAAAACCACTTTGGCACCAGGTTCACAGGTTGTCACGGATTACTACAACAAGTCTGGGCTCACAAAATATTTGGATGCCCTCGGATTTAATCTCGTTGGATATGGTTGCACAACTTGCATCGGTAATTCAGGTCCAATCGCATCAGAAATCAGTTCGGTTATTGCCGAGAATAATCTGGCTGCAGTCGCAGTTCTTTCAGGAAATCGAAACTTTGAAGGTCGAATTAATCCGGATGTAAAGATGAATTACTTAGCGTCACCGCCGCTTGTTGTGGCATACGCGATTGCCGGTTCGATGGCTATTGACATCCAAAATGATTCGCTCGGTGATGATAAAGACGGCAACCCGGTTTACCTAAAAGATATTTGGCCGACCTCACAAGAAATTGCAGATGTCATAGATTCTTCGATCAACGCTGACATGTTCACTTCGCGCTACAAAGATGTGTTTGCTGGTGATATTCGTTGGCAAAATCTAGACACTCCAACGGGATCAACTTTTGCATGGGATCCAAGTAGCACTTACGTGCGTCGCCCTCCATATTTTGAAAACATGCCAGCGGAGCCAATCCCAGTAACCGATGTCTTGGGCGCGCGAGTACTCGCAAAACTGGGCGACTCAGTTACAACCGATCACATTTCCCCAGCAGGTTCAATTCGTGAAGATAGCCCAGCTGGAAAGTACCTCAAGGAAAACGGTGTTGCAAGAGCAGACTTTAATTCCTACGGCTCCCGTCGAGGAAATCATGAAGTGATGATTCGTGGAACCTTTGCGAACATTCGCTTGCGTAACCAATTACTTGACGACGTTGAAGGCGGATATACCCGCGACTTCACAGTTGCCGATGCGCCGCAAACTTCAATTTACGAAGCATCAGTTGCTGCTGCTGCCAAGAATGTGCCGATGGTAATTCTTGCTGGTAAAGAATATGGTTCTGGCTCATCACGTGACTGGGCGGCGAAGGGAACTGCGCTTCTTGGTGTTCGTGTTGTTATTGCAGAATCCTACGAACGTATTCATCGCTCTAACTTAATCGGCATGGGAGTTTTACCTTTGCAATATCCAGCAGGTGAAAGCGCTGACTCCTTAGGTCTAACTGGTACCGAAACCTTTGATGTAACGGGAATTGCTGAGCTTAACAATGGCGTAACACCGAAATCGGTAACGGTGAGCGCGCATGGAAGCGATGGCAAAGTCACCACATTCAAGGCAGTGCTACGAATTGATACCCCAGGTGAGGCAGATTATTTCCGTCATGGTGGCATCTTGCAGTACGTCCTTCGTTCACTTGTTAGCGCTTAACCGCTTAACTTAATGAGCAGTTGGCCATCTGATCTCACGCCAGCTGGCGCTACCGGCTGGCAAGTGAAAGCAATTTCCTGGTTACTTGATCGCTGTCCTTCGGAATTTCGCACCTACGAAGTGTTTCGCACCCAGCCAGCCGCATTGAGTTATGTGACGCAATTTCACTTGGAACACCAAGTAGAAGCAATTCGAGATGCTTACCGAAGCGCCCGAACTACTTCGAATTTAAAACCAGAACCACTCGATGAATTACTGGCAGCCCTTGAGCACGAAGGTGCCAGATTAGCTTTAGAACTTGAGCAGGCGCGTTGCGTTATTCATGCCCTGCAGCGAGATAATTCCCAATAGTCCAAGCCCAAATCCAGTGAATTAAGGCACCTGGCAGAGGGCACAAATCCCATTTGGTCATTAGACTTGGGCAAATCGCGCTTTAAGCAGGCTTTTGCTTGGCGCAACCTGATTCGGAAGGTGGGTTTATGTCGTTATTAAATGGCGTTGAATCCCCGGCAGATCTGCGGACCTTGACTCCAGCGCAGCTTAATCAGTTAGCAAGTGAAATTAGAAAATCTCTAGTGGATTATGTGACTCGTACGGGTGGGCACTTAGGTCCAAATCTCGGAGTTGTTGAACTAACTCTGGCTTTACATCTGGTTTTTGATTCGCCAAAAGATCCGATCTTATGGGATACCGGTCACCAGACTTATGTGCACAAAATGATTACTGGTCGAGCTGGCGATTTTGAATCTCTGCGACAAGAAGGTGGGCTATCGGGTTATCCGAGCCGCGCCGAAAGCATCCATGACGTTATCGAAAACAGTCATGCCTCTACTGCACTTTCTTATGCGGATGGCATAGCGAAAGCTTTTGAAATTCACGGTGAGGGCGATCGCCACGTTGTTGCCGTAGTCGGTGACGGCGCGCTCACTGGTGGCATGACTTGGGAAGCGTTAAATAATATTGCCGATGGCTCGAATCGATCGATTGTAATTGTTGTAAACGATAATGAACGTTCGTACTCACCAACCATTGGCGGCATGGCACGACACTTAGCAACACTGCGAACCACAAAGGGTTATGAAAAATTTTTGGACTGGGGTAAATCCGTACTGGAGCGAACCCCAGTTGTTGGCGCCCCAGTTTATGACGCGCTACATGGCATGAAAAAGGGAATAAAAGATTTCATTGCGCCACAGGGATTATTTGAAGATCTAGGTCTTAAGTACATCGGCCCAATTGACGGTCACAATATCTCTGACATGGAATTTGGTTTCCAGCGTGCACGCGACTTTGGTGGACCCGTCATTGTGCACGTCATTACGGAAAAAGGCAGAGGTTACAAACCGGCGGAAACAGATGAAGCCGATCGCTTCCACGCCGTTGGAATTGTGGACGCTGACACCGGTAAGCCGTTAACTCAATCAGCAAAATCTTGGACCTCAGTGTTTTCTGGAGAGCTCGTCGCTATCGGATCGCAGCGCCAAGATCTAGTTGCAATCACCGCAGCTATGCTCGGCCCAACTGGCTTGGACGCTTTTGCCGAAAAATTCCCGACTCGCACCTTTGATGTGGGAATTGCCGAACAGCACGCAGTCACAAGCGCAGTTGGCATGGCACATGCTGGACTTCATCCAGTAATTGCAATTTATTCAACATTTCTAAATCGCGCAGTTGACCAAGTGATCATGGACTGTGCGTTGCACAAAGCAGGTGTGACTTTTGCTCTTGATCGTTCGGGAGTTACCGGAGATGATGGTGCAAGTCATAACGGCATGTGGGATATGGCCTTGCTTCGTGTCGTGCCAAACTTGGATTTGTTTGCGCCGCGTGATGGTCAGCAATTGAAATCTGCGCTGCGAAACTCGGTAGCAAAATCGGATCACCCAACCGTAATTAGATTTTCCAAAGGCCCCGTCCCGGCTGACATTCCCGCAGTTACGCAACTTGGTTTTGCTGATGTGTTGGTAGCTGCAGAGCAGCCAGAAGTAACAATCGTTGCAATCGGAGTAATGGCTACGCAGTCGCTGGAAGCAGCTAAGAGCTTGCAGGACCAGGGATTTCGGGTAGAAGTTATTGATCCAATTCAAGTTTTACCTATTTCGCCAGATCTTATTGATTACTTGAGCACCAGAGAATTCGTCGTAACTATTGAGGATGGTCTAGTTGACGGCGGTATTGGCGAGGCAATTGGTAGCGCGCTTCGAAACATAAATTCGCGCACTCGAGTTTTGTCACTTGGAATTCCAAAGCAATTCTTGGATCACGCCACTCGTAAATCGATTCTTAATAAGTTACATCTGGATGCGCAGGGTATTTCAGAAACCATCGCGCGAGGACTAAAAGCCACTGTAATTTAGTGGCTGCTATTACTCTGCCGCTTTGCTTTCATTCAAGTTCCAAATCGCGGTCTCCAAAACTGGACTTACGATTTCAATTTGCCACGGCCTAGCTCCAAAACTGGTCAACTCCGCTTGTAGTAGTTCCACAGTCTCGGGTGGTGACCACAGTACTCGACGAATTGTTTCTGGCGTCATTAAATTCTCAACTGGCAAATTGAGTTCCTCTGCGGTTGTCACCAATTTTGCCCGCACGTATTCAAGCCGGCGCCACGCAGCAGGATTGCGAGCCTCCCAGTTACGTGGCGCAGGCGTACCTGTGGCGGGTAGTTTTACGGGCGGAAGTTCATCTTCCGGTAACGCATGCGCTCGCAATGTGGCTTCAATCCAAATGTCAGCATGGCGCTTCACATTTCGTAAATGCATAAAAGAAAGAGTTCGCAATTGCGATTTTGTAGCGAGCCCGGAATTGGCGAGGGTAACAATGTGAGAATCCGAAAGAATTCTTCCCGCTGCGATGTCTTGTTTTCGGGCTATCTCATCACGGGCTTGCCAAACTTCTCGAACGATTGCGATTTCGCGTGGACTGCGGATGACGTGCATGCCTGAAGTCCGCCGCCATGGATCTACCCGTTCGATTGGAAACGTGTTTCGCTGAACATGATCAAATTCTTGAAATGCCCAATTGCTTTTTCCAGCTTCATTTAGTTGTTGATCTAGTACGTCCCATAATTCAATAAGAAATTCAACATCAAGAGCGGCGTAATTCAACCACGATTCTGGAAGTGGGCGAGTTGACCAATCAGCTGCACTATGTTCCTTGGCTAAGGCAAATCCAAGTTGCGTTTCGATCAGAGGACCTAAGCCAACACGTGGCAGTCCAAGTAACCGTCCCGCCAATTCAGTATCAAAAAGTCCAGCAGTAGGCACGAGTCCTACTTCGGCAAGGCAAACTAAATCTTGCGATGCAGCGTGCAAAATCCAATCCACGTTCTGCAAAGCGCTTTGCAGGACATCCAAATTTTCAAAACTTGTTGGATCGATTAGATGTGTACCTGAACCTTCTCGCCGCAGCTGAATTAAATATGCCCGTTGACTAAATTTAAAGCCGCTTGCCCGCTCGGCATCTAATGCCACTGGTCCCGTTCCGTTGGAAATCGCAGTGACGATCTCGAGTAGCTCCTGCGCGGTTGTTGCAATTTTGGGAAGTCCATCTCGGGGCTCCGAGACCTTGATGCTGGTTACCTCTGGAATATCTTCGGCAGTAACGATCGCGTCAAGATCTTGCATGTTTTCAGCTGTCATAGTGTTTTAGTTAGCGCTTCCTGGAAAGCGCAGAAACTCCATCTGGCAGTGGCATTAAACCAGAACTCTTTTCGACTACTGCTAGCCAGGCGGCAATGTGGTTTGATAAATCGGCGCTATCCGGCGTCCAAGATGCCCTAATTTCTAAATCAGTTTCGGTCGAACGATCTTCTAGGCCAGCAAATGAGCGCGAAACCGTACGAGTTACGGTTCCAGAGACATTGTGATAACCCGCATCAGCGTCATTCAGTGCATCCGTTAACCAAGACCAGGCAACTTCATCAAATAAATCATCGGTAACAACGTCAGATTCAATTGGAGCTCGCACGAATGTAACAACTCGAAATGTGCCATCCCAAGTATCTTGACCTTCGGGGTCATGTAGGACTATGAATCTGCCAATAGCTAGTTCTTTGTCATCAGCATCAACTGATTCCACTGCAATTGCAATGCTGTGGGGTGCTAGTCGCCCAGGTGCGGGTACTTCTTCAAGTTCAAACTCTGGCCGCAGTTTGGGGGATTTAAGGCTAGCTAATGCGCTATCCCAAATATCCAAGGCGGATACACCTGCTCCCAATAAATTCCATTACTTATAAGACTATGAACAATGAACACAATGTGGGTCTAGGCGCGCGGTTAGGTACGCTAACTAGATGCCCGTGATTCTCGCGCTCCTTTCAAGTTTGGTTTGGGGCTTATCCGACTTTCTTGGTGGCACGCTCAGTAAGAAGCGCAAGGCAATCGCAGTTATCGGTGGTTCCCAAAGTTTTGGGTTAATTTTCGTCTCGTTACTTGCTATTGCATTCCAAACGTGGACCTGGAATCAAAGCGTCTGGATTAATGGCGCAATAGCGGGCGCCATGGGAATTCTCGGATTAGTTGCTTTTTATACCGCTTTAGCAACTGGGCAAATGGGAATAGTAGCGCCAATTTCTTCGCTAAGCGCAGTTGTGCCAGTCACTATCGGTTTGGTGCAAGGTGAGCGACCTTCAAGTTTGCAGCTAATCGGAATTGCACTCGCACTGGTAGGTGTGATTTTGGCGAGTGGTCCAGAATTAAATGGCAAAGTCGATCCGCGACCAGTTTTGTTAGCGCTTTTTGCTGCGGTAACTTTTGGGCTCGCGGTTTACTTCATGGCTCAAGGCGCACAAATTAACCCGACCATGACAGTCACTGCCATGCGCGCAATTCAAGTGTTGATTGTTATTGCGTTGCTTTTGGTTATTAGAAATTTAGGCGGATTAATAAAACGTGATATTCCAATGTTGGCAACGATCGGGGCTTGTGATGCTGGGGCCAATGTGCTTTACACATTTGCTGCGTCCCTTGGATTGCTATCGGTTGTTTCCGTACTTGGTTCGCTTTACCCAATCGTCACAGTCTTGCTAGCTTGGTGGATCCATAAAGAGCGCTTAATGCGAGTTCAATATGTGGGAATTGCCATCACCTTTAGTGGCGTTGCCTTACTCGCCATGGGGTAGGGATTAGTTGCCAGGAATCAGCGTCATGGAAATTGAATTAATGCAATAGCGCAAATCTGTCGGGGTTTGGTAACCCTCACCCTCGAAAACATGCCCGAGATGCGAGTCGCAAGCGGCGCAACGAATCTCAGTTCGCACCATGCCCATGGATTTGTCTTTTATTTCAATTACGGATTCGGCGGCAAGTGGAGTAAAAAATGATGGCCAGCCGCAACCACTATGGAACTTCGCATCACTTCTAAATAGTTCTGCGCCGCACGCGCGACAAGCATAAATTCCAGTTGTTTCAGTGTCGGTGTACTCACCGATAAATGGCGCTTCGGTGCCAGCTGCTCGCAATACGCGATACTCCTGGGCGCTTAACTCGCTACGCCACTGCTCGTCAGTCTTCTCAATTTTTTCAACCATGACTCCAGATTACGCCAGAATCGAAAACTATGCTTTTCGATTTAAATACCGCTGGAACTTAAAATCGCCGGCCGTTGCGCTCGCTGCAAGGTGCCAATTCAAATCATCTGGAAATACATTTGGAAGTTTGCTTTCGACACCACTTACTACGGGAGAAATCGTTAAATCATATTCATCAACTACGTTTGCAGATAGAAGTTGTGCCAGCAAGCCTGGCCCACCCTCACAAGTAACTTTTGGTAAGCCTAAGTCAGAAAGAGTTTCAATTAACTGTTTACCGAAACCATTACCACTTGAAACAGAGACAACTCTAGCTACGTTAAGTAATTCCTGAGTTGGCTTAGTGTTGCCAGCATTCATTACAATCGTCTGCATTTCGCCACCATGAAAAAGTGGCGACGTTAAATCAAAATTCAGGCTTGAACTCACGATTGCAAGGGTTGGCGTTGGACGATCGAGGAAAGCAAATTCTTCACGTTTTTTTGGCGCTCGATAATTTTCTTTTCGGGCAGTATTTGCGCCCACAAGCAAGACATCTGATAGCGCGCGCAAGAGCAACAACAGCGATAAATCTTGTGGGTTTGTTAAGTCGCGCGAGGTTTCATTTGGTCCAACGAATTGTCTATCTTGGGATACCACCATATTGGCTCGAACCCACGAGGATTTTGGCGCTTGATAATGTGCGGCAATCTCTGGCAGTGATGCAGTAGTCAGATCTAGCGACACCTGCCACATCCTTACGATTCATTTGTGCGGGGGAACAGGTAAACCCACCAAAAGTGGTGGTCGATACAGGACTCGAACCTGCGACCTCTTCCATGTCAAGGAAGCGCGCTAGCCAACTGCGCCAATCGACCGTTGTAGAAAACTACGGTTGTTCATCGTGCCACTTGTTGCTTTTTCGGTAGTAACTCATTACAAGCGAGGTGGAGACGGGATTTGAACCCGTGTACAGGGATTTGCAGTCCCTTGCCTCGCCTCTCGGCCACTCCACCGGGGTGGCTCAATTACGAGCCTTCCGAGCGGATGACGGGATTCGAACCCGCGACCCTCACCTTGGCAAGGTGATGCTCTACCACTGAGCCACATCCGCGAACAGGCTTAACCTGACTCCGTTACCTTAGCCCAATTAGGGCAAGGGTTCAAAGTCAGCAGGTTCTAGTTTGCAAACATTCGTAAACTACTGACATGACACAAGGCCATGCGATTGCGGTTTTTGGTAATCAGATGGCAACGCAATTTGTCGAGGCAACTACCGATATCAATGCGCTTAATGATGGCGGCTGGTGGGCAGTCACCCAAACTTTTGAGGGTGAGTTTGCGGCATTTCGGTTTGAAAGTGTGCAGCCTCTAGATCTTGATCTATTAATGAAATTGGAAACTTCAGCTGGCAAAAACTATTCGGGCATCGCAACAGATAGTTGGATTTCATCTATGTCACAGCAGCAATACACCGAAGCAGTTGCATCAATAAAATCCGACATTGCGCGCGGTTGGGTCTACCAAGCGAATCTTTGTCGAGTGTTGTCTGCGCCACTGACCAGTGATCTTGATGTCCTCGGGCTGTACAAACTTTTGGCGCAACATAATCCAGCGCCATATTTAAGCGCGCTAATGGTTCCGAAATCCCGATCTGGATTCGAGCATGATGTTCGAATCGTCAGTGCATCGCCAGAGTTATTTATTTCACGCAAAGGTCAAGTGTTACGTTCGAGTCCTATTAAAGGTACTGCCCGAATCGAGTCTGAATTACTAGCTAAAGATCAGGCAGAGAACATCATGATTGTTGACTTGATTCGAAATGATTTAGGACAAGTTTGCGAATCTGGGTCAGTTCAAGTTCTTGACCTGCTTAGGATAGAGCAGCATCCGGGATTGGTTCACTTGGTCTCAGACATTGAAGGAACCTTGCCAAGCAACATTGATTGGCAGGCAATTCTGAGTGCGTTGTCACCACCGGGATCAGTGAGCGGCGCTCCCAAGAGCAGTGCGCTTGAAGTTATCCGTCGATTAGAAAAAGTGCCACGGGAAATCTATTGTGGTGGATTTGGTTGGATTGATGTTGATCGAGAACTAGCTCAACTAGCAGTTGGGATCCGAACTTTTTGGCAAAGTGAAACAGCAACTGAACGGAAAATTAATTTTGGAACTGGCGCTGGAATAACTTGGGATAGCGACCCATTGGGCGAATGGCACGAGACACAGCTCAAGGCTTCCAGACTGCTCGATATTGCTGCAATGGAATTAGACTAGGAAGTATGCAGGCAACGCACTTTTGGGTTAACGACGCCCTTATTAACGTGGCGGACGCCAAAATTAGCGTGCTTGATCATGGCTTCACGGTTGCCGATGGAGTTTTTGAAACCCTTCTTGTTTTGGATGGGGAGGTTTTTGCACGGAATTTGCACCTGACGAGATTAGCTAAGTCCGCAACAGGCTTAGGTATCGCACTTCCTGAAGTAAGCAAGATAAATACTGCCATTGATGAAGTGCTTGCCGCGCACCAAGCTATGGAATTTGGAAGATTGCGCATCACTGTTACAAGTGGATCGGGCCCGCTTGGCTCCGAGCGAAGTAATGCAGAGCCAACTTTGGTAGTTACAATTTCGGCGCAGGATAAGTGGCCAGAGTCCACATCGGCGTTGTTAGTGCCTTGGACTAGGAACGAAGATTCGCCCCTTGCTGGGCTTAAGACAACTTCATACGCCGAGAATGCCTTCGCGCTTGAGGCTGCAAAATCACACGGATTCTCGGAAGCACTTTTTTGCGACACCTCCAAGCGTTTAAGTGAGGGTACTGGCTCTAATGTTTTCTTGGTCCATGATGAGGTAGTGTTCACTCCTTCAGATGCGAGCGGGTTACTCAGGGGAGTCACACGCGACTTGGTAATTGAGTGGGCTCGTGAATCAGGAATTAAAATTGAACAACGTGATGTCAGTCCGTCAGAACTTTGGGATGCTCAAGAGTTGTTTTTGACTTCATCAACTCGCGATGTACTGCCGATTACGAAATTAGCTTCGCTGGAAACAAATTTAGAATTAGGAAATCATCGCATGCTTGAAGTTGGCCCCATGACTACGAATCTGGCTACGATGTTTCGCCAACAACGCACCAAGAACATGAACCCATGACTCCCAATAGTTCTAGCGAAAAACTGTCAGCCTCAGATCGGCTCTATCGGAGATATTTGGGTCGACGTGATTCGATTAGAACAAATCGCACACTTGATACGGCTTGGCGAACTGTGATTTTTGTTGTTGGCTTTACGATTGTTGGTATTGGTCTATTTTTCTTGCTGTTCCCTGGTCCAGGTTGGGCAGTAATTATTCTTGGTCTCATTATTCTTGCAAGTGAATATGCTTGGGCCCAGCGGATGCTTCATCCAGTTAAGGCCTACGCGACTCGGTTATCACAATTTGTCATGAGCCAGGAGTTTCGCGCGAAACGGATGAACGTGATTTTGGTTTCCACCATGATCATCATCACCCTTGCTTATGCATACTGGGCAAAGTGGGGCGCGACTATGCAAGGTTTTGCTCCCTTAGTGGAACCGATTGAAAGCTTCTTCAACATCGAGCTGTAGTCATTGGTGCGAATTTTCCCTTTTATGGGTAAGTTGCCGCGCCCCCATAGAATTAGTTCATAATTCTCGATGACAAGGAATCCACGTGCTTAACGTACTTGTAGGGCCCGATCGCATAAGTACTGCCTTAGCCGCAGGTTCGTGCGCCTTCGATGCAGTGGGGGATAAAGCTCGCCAAGTTGTAGTTGCCCGAGTTAATGGGGAAGTTGTTGACCTAAGTCATGAATTGACTGAAGGCGATCATGTCGAATCTATTCTGATCTCTGACCCAATCGGCTTGTCGGTTTTGCGACATAGCGTGGCTCATCTAGTTGCGCAGGCAACTCAAGTTGTGTTTCCGGATGTAAAACTTGGAATCGGTCCACCTACCAAAGATGGCTTCTTTTACGATTTTGGAACAACCCGTACCTTCACACCCGAAGACCTGGTGGCGATTGAGAAGAAGTGCGTTGAAATAGTTAATTCTGGACAGAAGTTTGCCAGGCGTGTCACTAATCGCGAAGCTGCGCGAACTGAACTTAAGAATGAACCCTTCAAGATTCGACTTCTTGGCGCCGATGATGATGCAACCGTTATGTCCGAAGACGTAATGGAAGTTGGTGGCGGCGAACTTACCATTTACGACAACATTGATTTACGTAGTGGCGAGCTGCGCTGGTGCGACTTATGCCGCGGGCCGCACGTTCCTGACACTCGCTACATTGATGCCCGCGCAATAAAGTTAATGCGCACTTCAGCTGCTTACTGGCTTGGGGACCAAAAGAATGAATCAATGCAACGTGTCTATGGAACTGCGTGGCCCACTAAAGATGGTCTCAAACAGTACTTAAACATGTTGGAAGAAGCTGAGAAGCGCGATCATCGTCGCCTCGGCATTGATCTTGATCTTTTTTCGTTTCCTGATGAAATCGGCTCTGGGTTGGCAGTGTTTCATCCAAAAGGTGGAATCATTCGTAGACAGATGGAGGACTACTCTCGAGTTCGTCATGAAATCGCGGGCTACCAATTTGTGTACACACCTCACATAACTAAAGGTGCGCTTTTTGAGCAGTCGGGTCACTTGGATTGGTATCGCGAAGGAATGTTTCCTGCGATGCACCTTGATGAAGAACTTCATGAAGATGGCACGGTAAAGCGGCAAGGTCAAGATTATTATCTAAAGCCAATGAACTGTCCGTTCCATAATTTGATTTACAAATCACGCGGCCGGTCATACCGCGAACTACCTCTGCGGTTATTTGAATTCGGATCCGTTTATCGCTATGAAAAGTCGGGCGTAATCCATGGCTTAACTCGAGTGCGCGGTATGACGCAAGACGATGCCCATATCTACTGCACGCCTGATCAAATGGGCGGCGAATTACAAAATCTACTTAGTTTTGTTTTGGATCTGTTGCGCGATTATGGGTTGGATGACTTTTATCTTGAACTTTCCACACGCAACCCTGAAAAATCAATTGGCACTGAGCAAGAGTGGGAGCAAGCCACTGCTGCGCTGGCGCAAGCGGCTGCGAAATCTGGCCTTGAGTTAGTACCGGATCCAGGTGGCGCTGCGTTTTACGGACCAAAGATTTCGGTGCAAGCTAGAGATGCCATTGGACGCACGTGGCAAATGTCAACAATCCAAGTCGATTTTCAGTTGCCACAAAGATTTGCCCTTGAATATCAGAGCGCAGAAGGCACCCGCGAGCGTCCAATTATGATTCACCGCGCTCTATTCGGATCCATCGAAAGATTCTTTGGCGTACTCCTTGAGCATTATGCTGGGGCATTTCCGCCATGGCTGGCGCCGACTCAAGTAGTAGGTATTCCAATTGCAGATGTCCACATTGATTACTTAGAGGGTGTTGCCGCAACGTTGCGGGAGCAAGGAATTCGAATCGAAGTTGATGCCTCAGATGAACGAATGCAAAAAAAGATTCGTACGGCGCAGACTCAGAAGGTTCCCTTCATGTTAATTGCAGGTGATGAGGACGTGGCGGCTAATGCAGTTTCGTTTAGATTCCGAGATGGCTCACAAGAAAATGGTGTTCCAATCGCAACTGCCATAGCAAAAATTGTTGAAATGGTCTCTTCACGTGCCCAGATTTAGGAATATCAAGTGAGCACTGACCCTCGCGGTCCGCATGCTTGGGACCGCTTGTGGGCCCCGCATCGCAAACAGTACCTAGTTGAAGAGGCTGGTAACTTCGACCTTGATTCGTGTCCCTTTTGCATTGCCCAAAACGTTGATGATGTTACTGGTTTAGTTGTAGTTAGAGCCGAACATGCTTTCGCCGTAATGAATAAGTATCCATACAACAGTGGGCACCTTCTGGTTTGTACAAATCGTCACGTCGCAACTTTTGATGAATTGACGCCTGATGAAATGCGCGAAGTTGGCGAACTCACAGCGCAAGCGATGCGCACTTTGCGGTTAGTCAGTAACGCGCAAGGCTTCAACATCGGTTTGAATCAAGGTTCAGTAGCGGGTGCTGGTGTCGCAGATCATTTTCATCAGCACATAGTTCCGCGCTGGTCACATGACATAAATTTCATGCCAATTGTTGGTGGTACCAAAGTGTTACCAGAATTAATCGAACAAACTAGAGAGATGCTCTCAGAAAGCTGGAGTGATTAATTCGCAGGTGCTATTTGCATTTCGCAATGTAGCTCCAGGTTCAAGTCGGCTGGCAATTACGACGGCCGCTTTTTCTAGCTCAACATCTATTTGTATTGCTTCACCATTTAGGTTCATCAGTAACTGTTCTTGATTTTGCGAGCCCCACATGCGAGCCACTTCTTGGGTGATCACGATTCCAAGTCGTTCGCTTGTACTTGAGACATCAGCAGTAGATTCTTCACACACCACGCTCGGTATCCAAACTGGAGTCAAGTTTGAGATCCAGTTGGAAAACACTTGGCTGCCAACGCCTGAGTCAATTGGTGTAATTGAAACGACATCAGGATGTAGCCAAGCGGATTCCAGTTTGGTCACACTGATCGGAAGTCCCGCACGATGGTTAGCTAACGTTGCATCGTCTAATCCGGAATATGCCAAGTGGTCAAATAACTCTTCCCGCGCGGTACTTGTAATTGCAATATGCTCGGGGTCGGCAGAAACCGTAATCCAATTTTGCGCTGTGCCAGTTTGAATTTCACTGGTCAACAGGTCATAAACTCCAGCAAGTGAAGATTCATCATCTGAATCAATTGGTAAATACCTAATCAGCAAATCGGGTTCCATGGTGCGCATAGCTATGGCGCACAATTCATCAAAGTCTGCTCGACCGTGGACCGTATTAGTTGCCAGAAAGTGTCTAGGTAGGGATTGGTCACGCGCTTGCTGCCAAAGCAAAAAGGTTTCGCGGCCAACACCACTGCTGCCATCTAGCGCAACAATTAGTGCGTCGCAAGAATTAACAATCCGGGTGTCAATTTCACTTTGTGAATTTACAACTATGGCAATCTGTGGTTTACCTTGAAATGTCATTACAACGGGATTTGTCGAACTGAGCTGCGCGCCTAAGTTGGAACAAAGTTGGGTTAAATTTGCGGTATCTGAGGTGACCAAATATATCAAGACATGCGGCTGCCCAGACTCTGCATTGGCACTAGGTAACATCGACATATCCATTTGAATCGTAGTGGTCAATGTGGAGCTAAGGAGGCCATGGTGCTCGATAACCCAAATTCTCGGCGGACCCTGGCCCATTTAGTTGATCCAGTAGCCAAGCTATTAATTAAGGCACGGATTACCCCAGATGCCTTGACGTGGTTTGGCTCGGGAGCCACGTTAGTAATTTCAGTTGTGTTTCTTGCCCGCGGCGATTTTTTGCTGGGCGCAGTGTTATTTGGAATTTTTGGTCTTGTTGATTTACTCGATGGCACGATGGCTCGCATGCTTGGAACCTCAGGGCCGTGGGGTGCGTTTTTAGATTCCACACTTGATCGAGTTTCTGATTCTGCCGTAATCTGCAGCATCTGTTTTTATTACGCCAATAGTGATTTGCCAAATGGCAACTTAGTTGCCAGCGCAGGTGTGGTGGCCTTAGTCATGGGTTTGATGACTTCTTATGCCCGAGCAAAAGCCGAATCATTGAACGCTCAGTGCACAATTGGGATTGCAGAGCGCGCCGAACGCAATATTCTTATTTATGTAGCTTTGCTACTAACGAGTCTGGTTACCGATGTCATGAGTTACGCATTCGTAATTCTTGCAATAGTTTCTACAGTTACGGTTATTCAGCGAATTGTTTACGTTCGTAAACAGTTGGTTTTATGAACTTCAAATCTAGATTGCTGGATGCAGCGTACTGGCTTGGCTGGCATCTGGTTTGGCGGCTTCCCGCTCGCGTTGCATACGCCTTGTTTAATCAAGCTGCGCACATAGCGTGGAAACGCGAGATCACTGGTGTGCGTCAACTAGAACTCAACTTGGCTCGAGTTAAGGGTCAAGATTCATCAGATCCCCAAATTCGGATTTTGAGTCTTCTCACTATGCAAAGTTATTTGCGCTATTACTGTGAAACTTTTTTGCTGCCGAGATGGAGTAAAGCGAGAATCTTAAAATCGGTTAGAGCTGAAAATGTAGAACCACTTGAAACTGCATTGAAGTCTGGTGGAGCAGTACTTTGCCTGCCTCATTTAGCTAATTGGGATTTAGCTGGGGCTTGGGCTGCGCTTTATTTTGGTTCACTATGTTCGGTTGCCGAGCGCTTACGACCAGAAGGTGTATTCCAAAAGTTTTTAGCTATGCGAAGTGCCCTTGGTATGAAAATCATGCCGCTAACTGGTTCGGGCGGAACTTATGAGTTTCTTCGCGATCACGTTAATCAGGGAGAACTAGTTGCCCTATTGGGAGATCGAGATATATCTAAGAGTGGCATGAGTAACGAATTCTTTGGACATCTTGCATCGATTCCAATTGGCCCAGCTTTGCTCGCTATTGATACTGGCCGACCTCTCTTCACTTGCGCAGCTTGGTATGACGGTGAATCCATGGTCATTACTTTCGATAATGAAATTGAATTCGATCACACTCCAGTGCACGGGCGTGAGCGACTGCGCCGAGCCCAAGAGGTAACTGCGCAAGTATTAAGAAATTTGGAATCACACATTTCGGCTCATCCAAACAACTGGCATCAACTTCAGCCAGTTTGGCGTGACTTAGATGCTAATCACGAGCCCAGCAAATGAGAATCGGAATTGTTTGCCCATACGCTTGGGATATTCCTGGGGGAGTTAGCGCTCATGTAAATGATTTGGCGCAAGCACTTATCCGTATGGGGCACTACGTGAGCGTGTTAGCGCCTGCTGAGTTTGATGAATTACTCCCAGATTTTGTGGTTTCAACCGGAAAGCCGCGAGCGGTTAAGTACAACGGTTCAACTGCGCGATTAAGTTTTGGACCACTGGTAGCGCGCAAGGTTTCAAAATGGATTGAAGAAGGCGATTTTGACGTGCTTCACGTGCATGAGCCACTTTCGCCAAGTTTGTCAGTTCTGGCGTGCTGGGCTGCGAATGGACCGATTGTTGCAACTTGGCATTCCGCAATGGACAGGTCTCGAATGATTTTGACGCTTTCCAAATTGGCCCAAACCGCCATGGAAAAAATTTCGGCTCGAATCGCAGTGAGTGAAGCAGCTCGAACCACTTTGATAAAGCATGTTGGCGGTGATGCTGTGGTCATCCCAAATGGGGTTGATGTCTCATCGTTCGCAAAAGCTACTCCAATGTTTGGTTGGCCAGGACCAAATATGTCGATCGTATTTCTAGGCCGAGGTGATGAGCCACGCAAAGGTTTGGAGATATTGGTAAACGCATATTCGCAAATTCGAGAGAACTTTCCGCAAGTACGGCTTTTGATCGCCGGTCCAGGTGAACCCGAAGACGTTTTAAAGAAACTTTCAAAACTTGATAGATCGAGTGTGACGGTGCTCGGAATGGTCGCGCCCGAAGATAAGGCAAGTGTTCTTGCGTCAGGCACGATCTACGTTGCGCCAAACACTGGTGGTGAATCGTTCGGAATTGTTTTGCTGGAAGCCATGGCAAGTGGGACACCTGTTGTTGCCAGTGATCTTGAGGCTTTTGAGCGAGTCCTGGATTATGGTCGTGCTGGTGTTACATTCCAAAATGAAAATAGTGTTGACTTAGCGCGCGTAGTGTGTGAATTACTTGCGGCTGATTCAAAACGCGCGCAACTTGTCCAACAAGGAAGAATTCGCGCCAATGAGTTTGATTGGAACGTAGTGGCAAAAGAAATCGTAAATGTCTATGAATCCGTTCGGGTTCCTGGCGTTAAAGTCGAACCGGACTTAACTGGACAATTTATTGGGCGGCTTGGACGTGGCCGCATTACGCCAGAGCCACGGGGTGAAGTGTGAGTAGTCAGAATATTTTCATTTTGGTTTTTGTTGCTTTTTGCATCTGGTATTTATCGCATCAAGCGGGGCGACTTGATCGCTTACATCACCGTATCGATGTTGCCGAGTTAGCACTTCATGGTCAATTATTACGACGCGGCGGAATAGTTGCCGAGTTAGCGGCTGTTCCGGGGATCGATCCAGCGCTTTCGGTTCTTTGGGGACAAGCAGCACATGAAGTATTGGTTTTGCCTGAGGTGGCATCGCCAGTTCGAACGCAAGTTGAAGACGAACTGACCGGAATCTTGGCTATGACTTTGGGAGATCAGGATGAAGTCAACGAAATCCGCAGCATCGCACACGCAGCGGATTTGCTCGATCAACTAGCCCAAGTCAGCACTCGCATTGCGATGAGCCACCAGTTTCATACCGATGCGGTTCGTGATTGCCTAGAAATCCGAGAGCAGCTTCTGGTGCGGTTTGCCCACTTGGCTGGCTACGCCAAGCCACCGGCTCGATTCGCTTTGGAGGATCAAATTTTGGGGAATCTTTCCAAGTAGCGAAACCCCATTTGGTGACTAGACTGGCATATCCGAGCAACTTTTTAAGAGGACATCATGGCCAAGGAAGCAAAATCAGACGTTAGCAAGACCGGCGTTACTGGAACCACCCGCGTAAAGCGAGGTATGGCTGACATGCTCAAAGGCGGCGTCATCATGGACGTTGTCAACGTAGAGCAGGCAATAATTGCCGAAGAATCTGGCGCTATAGCAGTTATGGCCTTAGAACGAGTGCCTGCTGACATCCGCGCTCAAGGTGGAGTGGCTCGCATGAGCGACCCAGACATGATTGATGAAATCATCAAAGCAGTCTCGATTCCAGTAATGGCAAAAGCGCGGATTGGCCACTTTGTTGAGGCGCAAGTTATCCAAAGTCTTGGCGTCGATTACATTGACGAATCAGAAGTTCTTACTCCTGCTGATTACACAAACCACATTGATAAATGGCAGTTCACGGTACCGTTCGTTTGTGGTGCCACAAATCTAGGCGAAGCACTTCGTCGTATTAACGAAGGCGCCGCAATGATTCGCTCCAAGGGTGAAGCTGGAACTGGCGATGTTTCAAATGCCACAATGCACATCCGAACAATCAAGAGTGAAATCCGCAGGTTGTCCTCGATGAGTAAAGACGAACTTTATGTTGCTGCCAAAGAATTACAAGCTCCTTACGATCTAGTTTGTGAAGTCGCCGAAACTGGCGCACTGCCAGTTGTGCTATTTACTGCAGGTGGAATTGCCACTCCAGCGGACGCTGCAATGATGATGCAACTTGGCGCTGATGGCGTATTCGTTGGTTCGGGAATCTTCAAGTCTGGAGATCCAGTCAAGCGAGCAAATGCGATCGTGCAAGCGACACTTCACTTTGATAATCCAGATGAAATTGCGAAAGCAACTCGAGGACTTGGCGAAGCAATGGTTGGCATCAATGTCGCTGACATTCCTGCGCCACATCGCTTAGCTGAGCGCGGCTGGTAGTTGCTATGTCCCCAGTAATTGGGGTTCTCGCAATTCAAGGTGATGTGCGAGAGCACGCCCACTGCCTAACTGAACTTGGTTCGCAAGTTCGCTTAGTGAAATCAGTCGAGCAACTAAGTGGTCTTGCTGGGTTAGTGATTCCTGGCGGGGAGTCTACGACCATGAGTATTTTGGCGGTTAAAAACAACTTGATCGAACCGTTACGGGAACTTAGTTCGCAAATCCCGATGTATGGTTCCTGCGCTGGATTAATTATGTTGGCTGACACGATCACTGAAGGACGAAGTGATCAACAAACAATTGGCGGCTTACACATAACTGCAAAGCGAAATGCATTTGGACGCCAAGTTGATTCTTTTGAAATTGATCTAAAGATTCCAGCAATTGGTGAACCTGATTTTCATGCAATCTTTATCCGCGCTCCGCTAGTCGAATCAGCGAGTGACTCAGTTGAGGTGCTGGCTGCTATTCCAAGTGAAATGTCGTTAACCGGGTCGGAACAAATCGTTGCAGTACGACAAGATAATCTCATGGCAACGTCGTTTCATCCTGAAATTACGTCGGATTTGCGCATACATAAGTATTTTGTAGAAATGGTGAGGTCAGCATGAGTGGCCATTCAAAATGGGCAACAACCAAGCACAAGAAAGCAGTGATTGACTCCCGGCGTGGAAAGCTGTTTGCCAAATTAATTAAGAACATTGAAGTTGCAGCACGCTTGGGTGGCGGCGACACATCAGCCAATCCAACTTTGTATGACGCCATCACGAAAGCGAAAAAGAGTTCTGTTCCTAACGACAACATTGATCGCGCAGTCAAACGCGGTTCAGGTGTTGAAGCTGGTGGCGCAGATTACCAAACAATCATGTACGAAGGCTATGGCCCAAATGGCGTAGCGCTTCTTATCGAATGTTTGACGGATAACAAAAACCGCGCCGCATCAGATACTCGGGTTGCTGTCACTCGTAATGGTGGAACCATGGCCGATCCTGGGTCTGTGTCCTACATGTTTGAACGCAAAGGTGTTGTGATGGTGCCACAAGGTGCGGCAACTGAGGAACAAATCTTTGATGCAGTGCTCGAAGCAGGTGCGGATGAGGTCAATGACCACGGTGGCAGCATAGAGATCATTAGCGATTCAAAGGATGTTGTTGCGGTTCGCCAAGCGCTGCAGGCCGCTGGAATCGATTATGAATCTGCCGAATCAACATTTGTGCCAAACATGTCAGTCCCAGTTGATGCCAATACTGCTCGAACAGTTTTCGCTTTAATTGACGCCTTGGAAGATGTGGATGACGTTCAGAATGTTTTTACGAATATCGATATTTCCGACGAAGTCCTGGCGGAACTAGCGGACTAGTAGTTCGGAAATATCGAAGGTTGGAAAGATATTTCCGACGAAGTCCTGGCGGAGTTAGCGGACTAGTAATTGGGAAATATCGGAGGTTGGAAAGATATTTCCGACGAAGTCCTTGCAGAGTTAGCGGACTAGTAGTTCGGAAAGAACGATTTTTGGGTGTTTTTTCCAATTCCGACACTCAGTAGTTGTCCACTTTATGATTAAATTCGCCACTTTTGGGCGCGGTTGTATTAGGCTTTCGAACAGATGTTCGGAGGTGAAATGCGAATTTTAGGTATCGACCCAGGCTTAACCCGCTGTGGCGTTGGAATTGTTGACCTCGACAACAACCGTCGTACTAGTTTTGTGGGAGTCCATGTCATTCGCACGCCGCCTACCGCGGACTTACCAACTCGGCTTTTTGAGCTGGAAACACAGTTGCGCGAGTTATTCGATACTTATCAACCGCAAGCAGTCGCTATCGAGCGCGTATTTAGTCAACACAATGTGCGAACCGCTATGGGCACTGCGCAAGCAAGCGCAGTTGCGATGTTGATCGCAGCTCGTCTTGGACTAGACATTGCGATGTACACACCAACTGAAGTTAAAGCGTCCGTTACTGGCTATGGCCGCGCAGATAAAACTCAGATAACTGCAATGGTTACTCGGCTTTTAAATTTAAAAGAAGCACCAAAACCGGCAGACGCAGCCGACGCCCTAGCGCTGGCACTTTGTCATGCTTGGAAAGGTCAAGGCAACGCCAGGATCGCGCAACACATGCAAAAGATTGCTGCGGTGAGTGCGTCATGATTTCCTCAATTAGGGGACCAGTCCTGGAGATTCGACCAGATTCTTTAGTTATTGCGGTTGGTGGCGTTGGCATGATGGTGATGTGCGCACCGGACACTATCTCGCAAGCTCGAGTAGACAAAGAAATAACACTTTTCACTTCACTTATTGTTCGTGAAGATTCACTTACGCTTTTCGGTTTTGCAAATTCCCAAGATCGCGAGATGTTCGAAGTTGTTCAAGGTGTTTCTGGCTTTGGTCCCAAACTTGCCTTTACGATTTTATCTGCGCTACCTGCGCAGGAATTGCGCACTGCAATTGGTAATGAAGATCTAGCCCGTTTAAAGCAGACACCCGGTGTTGGAGCCAAGGGTGCACAACGACTTGTCTTGGAATTAAAAGATCGAATTGGAACACCATCTAGAAGCGGTGTTAGTGCCTCTGGAAAATCTGCACTTTGGCAAACGCAAGTCGAGCAAGGACTCCTTGGACTTGGCTGGAGTGCGCGCGAGGCGCAGCAGGCTATTTCGGCAGTAATTGAAGAGGGTGTTGATGATCCCAACGCCACTTCAGATTTACTTCGCCGGGCGTTGCAGATCTTGGCTGGCGCATGAGCGATCGAATGGTTAATCCTGCGTTAGCTGCCGAAGAAAAAGTTGCTGATGCGGCGCTGCGACCTACTTCACTTGCTGATTTTGTTGGGCAACAACGGGTCAAGGATCAATTGAATTTAGTTTTGAGCGCAGCTAAACAGCGAAATGCTAGTGCCGATCACATTTTGCTGTCTGGGCCACCAGGGCTCGGCAAAACTACTTTGGCAATGATCATCGCGGCTGAAGTGGGCGCGCCACTACGGATAACAAGTGGCCCGACAATTCAACATGCTGGCGACTTAGCGAGCATTCTTTCAAGTTTGATTCCAGGTGAAGTTTTGTTTTTAGATGAAATACATCGAATGTCGCGCGCTGCCGAAGAAATGATGTATTTAGCTATGGAAGATTTCCGCGTTGATGTCATGGTGGGAAAAGGTCCGGGAGCAACTTCTATCCCACTGGAGTTGCCACCATTCACATTAGTTGGCGCGACAACTCGCGCTGGAATGTTGCCGGCCCCACTTCGTGATCGCTTCGGGTTCACTGCGCATTTGGATTATTACGAACCAAGTGAACTCGAACGTATTGTGCATCGCTCAGCCAAGGCGCTTGCGATAAAGATTGATGACCAAAGTGCGAGCGAGTTGTCCAGGCGCTCACGCGGCACACCAAGAATCGCGAATCGCTTGTTACGCAGATCTCGTGACTACGCACAGGTGCATCACGACGGGGTATTAACCGTTGCTAGAACGCAAGCAGCACTTGAGCTCTACGAAGTTGATGACTTAGGCCTAGATCGATTAGATCGCGCGGTTTTGGTGGCTTTGATCGACAAATTTGGCGGCGGTCCAGTTGGCTTGTCGACTTTGGCACTTGCAGTAGGCGAGGAACCAGAAACTGTCGACAGTGTTTGTGAACCGTTCTTAGTTCGCCAGGGGTTCATAACGCGCACGCCTCGAGGACGGGTTGCTACGCCTGCTGCCTGGGTTGCAATAGGTAGAAATCGACCAAATTTGCCCAACCAATTACCACTTGAGGACTAGCAGGCGGTGACTTTGTGGGCTCAGTTGCCCACTAAACTTGAGGCTTGTAGGCAGGGGAGTTTTATTTGCTCCGCACAACAACTTAATCTTCAATGAAAAGGCTTTTATAAGTGGCTAAGCATTACCGTCCAGGTCGCTCACTATTGCTATTTACTCTTGGACTAATTGGGTTATTGGTGTGGGCATTCCTGCCAGGGCAGAATCACTCACCTAAATTAGGTCTTGATTTGCGTGGTGGCACGCAAGTGATTCTCGCTCCTAAAGTGGCCGCTGGACAATCGCTGGGTCAAGATCAACTGAATCAAACGGTTGCAATTATTCGCCAGCGCGTGGATGGCTTCGGCGTTGCAGAGTCTGAAGTCACAATTCAAGGATCAGGCGATACTGCGAAAATTATTGTCACAATTCCAGGTGAGACCAGCCGCACTGTGGTGGATCAATTAAAAACTACTGCGCAATTAAATTTCCGCCCCGTAGTCGCCATTGATTTTGGCTCACCACAGCCTTCAGCATCGCCAACCCCAACTGCAACAGCCACTGATGCGTCTTCGACGCCATCACCAGCACCTAGTGCTGCGTCTTCCGAAACGCCTGCCGTTGAAGCAACACCAACACCTACGCCAACAATTTCCGTTGCACCCGAATTACTTGTGCCGCCAATCCAATCCATAGATGCATCAGGTGACTTTGCGGATCGATTTGCCTCGCTGGACTGTAGCAAATCAGAAATTCTAAATGGCGCAACCGATGATCCCACGCAGTACTTAATTAGTTGCGAGAAAGATGGATCGTATAAATATGTTTTGGCGCCAGCAGATTTAGTTGGTACGGACATTGAAAGCGCAACTGCGGGATTACCTCAACAAGGAGCCGGCGGTTGGCAAGTTGAACTCTTGATGACAACCGAGGGTGCCAAGAAGTTTGCAACTTCAACGCAAAGTCTTTCAGCGCAACAAGCGCCTAATGATCAGTTTGCTATTGTGCTTGATGGCGTTGTGATCAGCGCCCCATCAGTTAATGAACCAATTCTTGGAGGCTCGGCAGTAATTTCTGGATCATTTACGGCCGATGAAGCGCGAGCGTTAGCTCAAGTTTTGAAGTATGGCGCGTTGCCGGTGAGTTTAGAAGTTGATGAAGTGCAGCAGATTTCGCCTACTTTGGGCGCTGACCAGTTGCGTGCTGGATTAATCGCGGGTGGCTTCGGTTTACTCCTGGTGATTATCTACTTACTTCTTTATTACCGCGCACTCGGCGCAATTGCCGTTGTCAGCCTATTTGCTGCAGCTGCCATGACTTATTTTATTTTCATTATTTTAGGTCGTGGCATTGGCTTCACATTAACTCTTGCTGGTGTGGCAGGAGCAATTGTCTCCATCGGTATCACGGCAGATTCATTTGTTATTTACTTTGAGCGAATTCGCGATGAAATTCGTGAAGGAAAAAGGTTACGCGTCGCAGTCGAGCAAGGCTGGACTCGGGCGAGACGCACAATTTTAGCGGCGGACTTTGTTTCACTTCTTGCGGCTGCAATTCTTTTCTACTTGTCAGTTGGAAGTGTCCGAGGATTCGCCTTTACCTTAGGTTTGATCACCTTTGTAGACATTGCGGTTGCTTTCATGTTTACGCGCTCGCTCGTAACCCGGTTAGCTTCTACTAAATGGATGAATAAGGGCTCAGCAATGACAGGTGTTTCGCCAGCTCGACTTGGAGTTATTACTTCAAAGCAGGAGGTTAACTAATGGCTAGTTTGAGTCAATTAGGAAACGGTCTATACCGAGGCGAAGTATCGCTAAACATTGTTGGGCGCCGGAGAACCTGGTATCTAATTTCGGCAATCTTGATTGTGTTATCAATTTCAACTTTGGGCGTTCAAAAACTTAACTTAGGAATTGAGTTCAAGGGTGGTGCAGAATTTTCTGTCCCATTGGCAGTAGCAGATGATTCATCTGTAACTAAGGCACGCGAGAGCGTGATTGCTGCTGGCGAAACCCCATCGTCGGTAACTGTGATCGGTGGCAACAAAGTTCGGATTCAAACTCCGGCGCTTTCTACCGAAGACTCAAATGCGCTTAGCGCGGCACTGGCTACTTCATTTGCGGTAACTGAATCTGACATAAAGGTGCAATTGGTTGGACCTACCTGGGGCGAGGAAGTTTCGAAAAACGCGGCTCGGGCGCTTGTTGTGTTTTTGGTTCTTGTTGCTATTTTCTTGTCAATTTATTTTGAATGGCCCATGGCAGTTGGCGCACTTGTTGCGCTTGCACACGACGTAATAATTACCGTTGGAATTTACGCGCTCAGTGGATTTGAGGTAACACCAGCAAGTGTGATTGGTTTCTTGACTATTTTGGGATATTCGCTTTACGACACTGTGGTGGTTTTCGACAAAGTCAAGGAAAACACCAAGGATATTTACGGTGGATCACGCGCGACTTATAGTGAAGCAGCAAATCTTGCACTTAATCAAACTTTAGTTCGCAGTATCAATACCTCCATCGTTGCGCTTCTTCCAGTGCTTTCGATTTTGGTTGTTGGTGTTTCGCTGCTTGGAGTTGGCACGTTAAATGACCTGGCACTGGCTTTGTTCGTAGGAATGTTAGTGGGCACTTACTCTTCACTTTTCGTGGCGACTCCGGTGCTGTGCCAAATTAAGGAACGCCAGCCCGCAAGCCTTGCACTTGCAAAGCGCGTAGCAGCTCGACGTAAAGGTGCTGTTGAGACGCCGGCTACTAAGCCAGTTTTAGCATCTGGAATTTCAACTGTTTCAGCCGCTGGACCAAGGCAGCAAACTGTAAAGAAGACTCGATCCCGCAGGTCAGGACACTAAGGTTATGGATCGGGCCGGGGTGGCTGCGTTAATCGCAGAGATTCCGGATTACCCATTGCCTGGTGTCGTTTTTAAAGATGTCACACCAATTTCAGGTGATCCTGCTGCTACTAACTGGGTGAATACCCAAATTGCAAAGCATTTCTCGGAATCCAACCTCACTCGGATAGTTGGCGTGGAAGCACGTGGTTTCATTCTTGGTGCCTCACTTGCAACGCACCTAGATTTGGGTTTTGTGCCGATTCGAAAGAGTGGAAAACTCCCACGAGCCACCTTTCGAGCGGACTATGAATTGGAGTACGGCGCAGACTCCATCGAGATTCATCAAGACGCCCTAACCAATAGCGATCGAGTGCTAATTGTGGATGATGTTTTGGCTACTGGTGGTACAGCGTGCGCAGCAATTGACTTAATCCGAGAATGCGGCGCAACTGTTGTCGGAATCGCTGTGCTCTTAGACCTAGCTTTTCTAGGTGGTAGTGCCAAAGTTGCACAGCACGATCCAGATGCTGATGTCTACGCAGTCCTTTAGATTGCAAATAGGATTGGACTCAAGTAAATAGGAGGCGCCATGACCAGTGAAATCACTGCAGCGCCGTTAGAACAGGCACTAAAGGAGCGGTTTCCGCAAGGCCTTGATACTCCAGTTCCAGATCAACTTGCCGACGTAATTGCAACATTGCTGGATTTTCACCCAGGCAGCGACCGCAGTGAAGTTATTCGCGCGTTTCAAACCGCTGACTATTTCCATAGGCTGCAAAATCGTAAATCAGGTGAGCAATACATCACGCACCCTATTGCCGTGGCAGGCCTGCTCGCGGACTTAGGTATGACTACGCCAACGATTATCGCGGCTTTGTTGCACGACACAGTCGAAGATACCGAGTACGACTTGGAGCACCTGCGCGCAGACTTTGGCGATGAAGTTGCTGGCTTAGTTGACGGCGTTACAAAATTAGACAAATTGAAGTACGGGCAAGCTTCAGCATCTGAAACTGTTCGCAAAATGGTAGTTGCCATGGCCAGGGACATCCGGGTTCTTGTTATAAAGCTTGTGGATCGACTACACAACATGCGAACTCTTTCGTACCTTTCGGTCGAGAAGCAAGAGCAGAAAGCGCGCGAGACGCTTGAAATTTATGCACCACTTGCACATCGACTTGGAATGAATTCGATCAAGTGGGAACTCGAAGATTTAGCGTTTGCCTCGCTCTACCCAAAGATGAGCGAGGAGATCGCCCGACTTGTTTCGCAGCGGGCTCCTGCCCGAGATGAAAGTTTGCGCACAATTGTCGATAGCGTGACCGCTGACTTAACTGGCAACCATGTCGAGGCAATTGTCTCGGGACGACCTAAGCATTTTTATAGCATCTACCAAAAAATGATGGTGCGAGGTCGCGACTTTGACGACATCTATGACTTGATAGGCGTTCGCATATTGGTAGAAAGTGTCCAAGATTGCTACGCGACACTTGGAATTATTCACGGCCGATGGAATCCAGTTCCAGGCAGGTTTAAGGACTACATAGCAATGCCCAAGTTCACTATGTATCAGTCTTTGCACACCACAGTCATTGGTCCCAATGGCAAACCAGTTGAGTTTCAGATTCGCTCACATGAAATGCATCGAGCAGCGGAATACGGTGTTGCTTCACATTGGCGATACAAGCAAAGCAAGGTCGCAGGTAAAGATGGACCAGATGATTTGGGCTGGGTACGCCAACTTCTTGATTGGCAACGAGAGACTGCCGATCCTGGCGACTTTATGGATTCATTGCGAGATGACTTGGGTACATCCGAAGTTTATGTTTTCACCCCTAAAGGTGAAGTCATGGCATTGCCGGCAGGAAGTACCCCAATTGATTTTGCTTATAGCGTGCATACTGAAGTTGGAAATAGATGTGTCGGTGCGCGGATAAATGGCAAACTTGCACCGTTAGACACCAAGTTGTCCAATGGTGACAACGTTGAAGTTATTACCAACAAGTCTGATAACGCAGGTCCGTCGCAGGACTGGATAAGCATAGTTGCAAGTGCGCGTGCTAAGTCCAAGATAAAAGCGTGGTTCTCCAAGGAACGGCGTGAAGAGGCTATTGAAGTCGGTAAGGAAGCAATAATTAGGGCAATGAAGAAAGCGGGCGTCCCGCTTCGACTATTGACAAACAACGCTCTTAATACTTTGGCAATTGAATCTAATTACAGCGACGTAACTGCGCTTTATGCCGCAGTTGGTGAAGGCAATTTGGGCGCACAAACTGTTGTTACAAGGTTTACCTCACTCCATGGTGGCGGCGAAAGAGTTGATGAGGATGCCTCTGAGCAGATACTCCCTAGCAAAGTTGCCCATCGCCGCGATGCCAAACCAGATCCGGGGATCACAGTAATTGGGGCAGATGACACTTGGGTCAAATTATCGCGGTGCTGCACTCCAGTTCCGGGCGATGAAGTTTTAGGATTTGTGACTCGAGGTTCCGGAATCTCAGTCCATCGAACTGATTGCATTAATGCGAATGCATTACGGGAGCAACCAGAACGTCTCGTAGCGGTTGCTTGGACGCCAGGGAAATCGAGCATCTTCCTAGTCAATATTCAAGTTGAAGCGCTAGACCGAGCGAGACTTCTCTCTGACGTAACGCGAGCGTTATCAGATCAACATGTAAACATCTTGAACGCCTCAGTTACTACGACAAAAGATCGGGTCGCCATTTCGAGATTCACATTCGAAATGGGAGATCCCTCTCACTTGAACAATGTGCTTCGAGCTGTTCGGGGCATTGATGGCGTCTACGATGTGTACCGCGTTTAATACTTCAGCGGTGCGAGCGCCATTCGAGTTACTTAAGAGTTGCAGCGCCGGAGCGAGCAGCTTCTAGTAATTCCTTAGCTTGTGCTAACTGCGCTGAAAGCTTTTCTTCCTCACTTGTTTTTGCAGCAGCAACCGCAGCAGCCAACTGCTTTTCCAATTTCGCAATACTTGTTTCAAATGAGGACACAAGCGAGTTGGCACGCTCTACAACTTCGGGCTTAGTGCGATGCCATTGTTCTTCAGCCACCTTGCGAATTGCATCTTCGACTGCCTTTAAGCGGCGCTCAATTTTCTCTTTTTCATTGCGAGGAACGTGTCCTGCTTTTTCCCAAGTTTCTTGAATCTCACGAAGAACGGCTTTAGCAGCGTCAACATTTTTCACTGGTATCAAGGTTTCGGCGCGTTTTAGTAATTCAAGTTTGATGTCCATGTTCTTGGTGAACTCTTCATCACGAACTGAATTTGCCGCATTTCGATTTGCGAAAAACTTATCCTGTGCTTCCTTGAACTCAGCCCAAAGTTTTTCTTCCTCGCTCTTTGCGGCTCGAGCAAGAGTTTTCCAGTCATCCATCAATTTCTTGTAGGCCGCTGTGGTTGCGGCCCAATCTGAGGATTCGGCTAACTCACTAGCCTTGGCAATAAGTGACTTTTTGGCGGCTACAGCTTGAGTCCGGCTGGCATCCAAAGTTGAGAAGTAAGCTCTGCGCGCCTTATCAAAGCCAGAACGGGCTTGGCTAAATCGTTTCCAAAGTTCTTGCTCTTTCGCACGATCTGTTGTTGGCAACTTCTTCCATTCGTCGAGCAATTCTTTGTACTTCTCGCCAGTTACTTTCCAAGCATTGGACTTCTCAAGGGATTCCGACAGGGCTACCAACTCTTCCCGCCTGGCAAGGGCAGCGGCCTTAATCGCAGCCTTCTTCTCTGATGCAGCAGCCTTCTTCTCGGCAAATCCGGCCAAGAGCGAATCCTTACCCGCCTTGATCTTTTCTAAATCACCAAGCAGGTTTGGTTCACTAATTGATTTTTCAATGCGCTCGATCAGGGCAGTAACCGTTTCAAGATTGCCCTTACCGTCCTTCAGCCTCATGGCAGCAAGTTCAATTTCGGCCAGTAAGTCTTCATAACGTTTGGTAAAAAAGGCCAAACCCTCACTTGGGTCGCCCGCTGCGTATTGCCCAACCTTTATTGGATCTGGTGTGCCATTTAAAAATACGTTTCCAGTTTCGTCAACGTATCCAAATTCATTACTGGTTGTCATGGCATAAGTCCTCTAGCTCGGGTCCCACGGGGCTCTTGTGTGCAACTTTAATTATGGCGTAGTTGACGCCTGGTTAATTACGATCACTTGAGTTGGCGCTCCATCCGAGGTGCCGTTGGAAACCCCAGCAGTTGCTATGTTTTCTAGAACATCGAGTCCAGAAGTTATGCTTCCCCAGATTGAATAATTCGGCGGTAGCGGGGAATCTTGGTAAACCAAGAAGAATTGGCTGCCATTGGTATCTGGCCCGCTGTTGGCCATTGCAACAGTGCCGCGTGGGTAAATGTAACTGCCATCGGATCCAGGTAGCGGAAGATTTTCGTCAGCAAACTTAAATCCAGGTCCACCTTTTCCATCACCTGCAGGGTCACCACATTGCAAGACAAAAATTCCTTGGGTGGTGAGTCTGCTACAAGCAGTGTTGTTGAAGAAACCTTCGTTAGCTAGCCAAGCCATAGTGCCAACGGTAGTTGGAGCTTTAGTATCAGCGTCAAATTCAATTACCCCGCAGTTTGTTTCTAGGGTAAAGGCGCTGGCTGTCGGCAAGTCCGTGGCAGCCGCGCCGTAAATTATGTTGTTCGCGCGCACCGCACCAGGTAATTCGCAACCCGGTATTGGAGCTGTTGGGCCAGCGCTGGGAGTTTGCCCTGGTTGTGCACTGACATTTTCAGTTTGTGTGCTCTGGTAATAAAGCCAGAGCGGGACCGTGACGAGTGCTAGTGCGATTGCGGCAACTCCCAAAAATCTCTTTCGCACTCGACGCAGCGCACGTCGTTCTTGTTGTCGAAGGTATTTAGCGTGGGCTAGTTCTCGATCACGTTTTGAAGGCACAAGTCATAATTCTACGGTGCCAAGGTATTGCCACAAATCAAGGTATCCTTGGGGAATTCCGAGCACGGGTGGGTGAAAATGTTAATTGAAAGCTTTGGCGCTGGCCCTTGGCTGACAAACTGCTATGTCTTGGCCACTGGGGAAAATTCCGAGTGCATAATCATTGATCCAGGTCTAGGAGCGGCGCCACAGATCCGCGAAATTATTGAACAAAAGAATCTTAAGCCAATTGCCACAATGCTCACTCATGGGCACATTGACCACATGTGGTCTATTTTTCCAGTTGCATCTGGCTACGGAATTCCAGCGTTTATTCATGGCGACGATAGGTTTTTACTAAACGATCCAGGCGCGGGAGTTTCGATTGAAACTAAAAACGCCCTCATGGACATGATGTCTACGGATGATGTATTTGCAGAGCCATCCGATACTCGGGAAGTAACTGACAAGATGACCCTGGAATTGGCTGGCCTATCTTTCACAGTGCTTCATGCGCCAGGGCATACCCAGGGTTCTATTTTGTTTGAATTTGATGGCGATCGAAAACAAATCTTTACCGGTGACGTCCTTTTCGCAGGAGCAATTGGTCGCACAGATTTACCAGGAAGCTCTCCTGTTGATATGGACACCTCACTGCGCGATGTCGTTTTGCAGTTGCCCGACTCAGCTTTGGTTTATCCCGGTCACGGACCTGCAAGTGACATGGCAACTGAAAAGGCAAGCAATCAATATTTGTTACGGGTGGCCAGCGGCTTAAGTGCGTTATGAGCGAACTTTTCAAGGCACCTAAAGGCACCTACGATGTCGTGCCACCATTTTCTGCACTGTGGTTGGCGGTTAAGGATGCACTTTCAACACCGCCGAGAAATTCTGGTTATGGATATATTGAAACGCCAATTTTTGAGGACACGGCATTATTTGTCCGCGGTGTTGGAGAATCAACCGATGTTGTTTCCAAGGAGATGTATACCTTTGAAGATAAAGGTGGTCGCAGTCTCACGCTGAAGCCAGAGGGGACTGCTGGAGTACTCCGAGCGATGTTAGAAAATCGCATGGATCGCGGCGCACTTCCTGCAAAGGTTTGGTACACGGGCCCGCACTTTAGATATGAACAGCCACAATCTGGGCGGTACCGACAACACACTCAAGTTGGAGTGGAAACTATTGGATCTTCAGATCCAGCACTTGACGCAGAAGTAATTTGGATGGCTCACCACGCACAGCGAAACATACTTGGCCTAAAAAAAGTTCGAATTCTCGTGAACTCACTTGGCTGTCACGAATGTCGTCCTAAGTATCGAGAAACATTGGTGGCATTTCTTAAAACTTGTGATCTTGATGAAGCGACGCAAGCAAAAGTTGCAATTAATCCGTTGCGAGTTCTTGACGATAAACGTGAGAGCGTCCAGACACAGTTGTTGGAAGCGCCACTCATGCCAGATCATTTATGCCAGGCATGTAAGGACCATCACACCCAGGTATTGAATTACTTAGATGACTTAGGCGTGAGTTACGAAAAAGCGCCGAGGTTAGTTCGTGGTCTGGATTACTACGTTCGCACCACATTCGAATGTGTGCACGATGGCCTCGGTGCGCAATCTGCAATTGGCGGTGGTGGCAGATACGACGGCTTAATTGAAACTTTAGGGGGCCCAGCCATTGGTGGCGTGGGATTCGGGCTAGGGGTAGATCGAACTTGTCTGGCAGTGCAAGCTGAAGGCATATCTTTAGTAAGCGATGCAGTTGCGCAAGTGTTTTTAGTTCCAGTTGATCAAACTGCAATTCGCGCTGTGATTTCGTTATCCGCAACGTTGCGAGCTGCAGATATAAACACTGACATTGCCTACGATGGTCGATCAATGAAAGCTGCGATGAAGTCAGCAGATCGAAGTGGCGCGAAGTTTGCAATCATCTTGGGCGAAGACGAACTGGCAGCGGGAACCGTTGTAATCAAAGACCTTGTCGCTGGATCCCAGGAAAGTGTCCCCGTAGACTCACTTATCGATGACTTGAAATCCCGTTTAAAAAACTCAATTGATTAAGGATTATGAATGCTCAGAAATACTAATGCTGGCGCGCTCCGTTTAAGCGATGCTGGCTCGCAAGTCAAACTTGCTGGCTGGGTAGGAAAAAGACGAGATCACGGCGGGATTGCTTTCCTAGACTTGCGTGATTCAACAGGTACCGTTCAAGTCGTAGTTCGAGATGAGTCCGTGGCAGGGGAATTACGTTCGGAGTATTGTTTGCAAATTGAGGGCACAGTACAAGCCCGACCTGAGGGAAATGACAATTCCCTGATTGCAACTGGAGACATTGAAGTCATTGCAGACTCAGTCGTAGTTCTAAGTAAGAGCGCGCCACTTCCATTTCCAATTGATGATGCGATAACGGTTGGAGAGGAAACAAGGCTCAAGTATCGCTATTTAGATTTGAGACGACCAAATTCTGGAAACATTCTGCGCATGCGCAGCGATGTTAATCGAATGGCGCGGGAAGTTCTGCACGAACGCAATTTCATCGAAATTGAAACCCCAACATTAACTCGTAGCACCCCAGAAGGCGCACGTGACTTCTTGGTGCCAGTTCGATTGCAACCAGGTCACTGGTATGCCTTGCCACAAAGTCCACAACTCTTTAAGCAGTTGCTCATGGTTGGCGGCATGGAACGTTATTACCAAATAGCACGGTGTTATCGCGACGAAGACTTTAGAAAAGATCGTCAGCCGGAATTCACTCAGCTCGACATTGAGATGAGCTTCGTTGAGCAAGAGGACATCCTTGAAGTTGGTGAGGCGATTGTCCGAAAGTTGTGGCAAGGAACTTTGAATCATGAAATTGGCGAGATTACTCGAATGACTTTCTTCGAGGCTATGGATCGTTATGGATCAGACAAACCAGATTTACGTTTTGACATCGAACTAAAAGATTGCACAGGATATTTTAAAGACACTGAATTTCGAGTATTTCAAAATGAATTCGTTGGCGCGGTTGTTATGCCTGGTGGCGCTGATCAGCCTCGTCGCACTTTTGATGCTTGGCAAGAATGGGCAAAGCAACGTGGCGCTAAAGGCTTGGCTTATGTAACTTTCGAAACGGACGGAACACTTGGTGGTCCAGTCGCAAAAAATCTAACTGAAGCAGAACGTACTGGTCTTGCAACTCATCTTGGCGCCAAGCCAGGAGATTGCGCGTTTTTTGGCGCTGGAAGTAAATCAACTACCCAACAACTCTT
>ERZ888423.364-NODE-364-length-48072-cov-13.789283_pt1 | contig 48072 bp, 54 predicted proteins | sample MGYA00520523_ERZ888423 | MGnify/ENA primary metagenome ERZ888423 (study PRJEB32303, sample SAMEA104408611) | aquatic metagenome | biome: Brackish water; feature: Pelagic; material: water | place: Baltic Sea | collected 2014-06-08T10:24:00 | depth 30,27 m ... | reverse complement strand
GGTACAATATCTTGATTGAAATAACCGCTTAAAGCAACAACTTTTGCTATTTTTTCAGGATAGGTTAGCGCTGTTGCATAGCATAAAATAGCGCCCTGACTAAAACCAATTAAGTTGATATTTTGTACATCAATTGGATATTTTTGAGCTATTTGATCAATGAATTCAGCAATTAATAGAACTGATTCTTTCGCTTGTTCGTTGTCTGAAAATTTATTTTCATCAGCATCAAAATGAATGGCATACCATGCATGACCATAGGGCTGCAAATCATAAGGCGCACGAACTGAAACTACAAAACTATCGTCAGGTAATTCAGAAGCAAAAGAGAATAAATCTTCTTCATTACTTCCATAACCGTGCAGTAGTAATAATAGTGGGTTTTTGTCTAAAATTGTTTTTGGTTCCTTAATTAAATAATGTAGGTTCATTTTACAGGCTTTTAAATATTTTTTGATAAAATTCACCTAATAAAGGTATAGGTTTTTGTTCGCCATTTAAAGCATTCATAAATCCAAATAACCACAAAATGAAAATAAACGTCCAAAATGAAGCAGTAATCATCCAACTATTGAAATATCCAATTGGATAGCCTAATATAAAGAAGGTAACAAAAATCCCTAATGCTTGACGAATGTGAAAACTTGCAAATGAATTTTTGGTTTCACTATTCATGAAAATAGCAATTACACTTCCTATAAGGGTTAAATAACTTATAATTGCTATTTGTTTTCCTTGAGCTATTTCATTCATAATTTAAAAAATTATCAATTATTAATTGTTCATTATTAATTGCCCGTTGTTGTATATACCAATAACTTTTCCTTTCATTTGTTGTCCTAAAAATGCCGAATTTTTAGATTTTGAACCGATGTTTTCTCTTTGAAAAACCCAATTTCCATCTGGTACAAAAAGTGATAAATCTGCAATATTACTTTGATTTATAGAGTTGTTTTTTGTATTAAAAATCAGTTTACTAGCGGTTAATTTTTCAATGACAACTTCAAGTGGTAAAACGGTAAGTAAAGCACTAAATGCACTTTCTAAACCGATGGTTCCATCTTTGGCTAAATCAAATTCTAATTTCTTATGTTCTATGTCTAGCGGATTATGATCTGAGGTAATGCAATCTATGGTTCCGTCTAAAACAGCATCGATCAATGCTTTTCGAGTAGCTTCTTCTCGTAAGGGTGGTAATACTTTGTATCTTGAGTCAAAGCCCGTCAATATTTCGTCGTTTAAGACTAAATTATGCACCGCTACACTACAAGATACTTGTAATCCTTTAGCTTTAGCTTCTTTTATTAATTTGATACTTCCTTGTGTTGAAATTGTTGGAATATGCATTTTTCCACCAGTATATTCTAGTAAAAATAAATTGCGTCCTACATGTAATTCTTCCGCCAGTGCAGGAATTCCTTTCAAGCCTAATTTTGTACTTACATCTCCTTCATTTGCAATTCCACTTCCTTTCAACGTGCTGTCTTGACAAAAAGCCACTAACATTCCATTAAAATCTTGTACATATTGAAGTGCAATTTTTTGAAGATTTGCATTTTGAAGCGCCTTTTTATAATCGCCAAAAGCAATTGCTCCAGCGTTTTGCATATCATATAATTCGGCCAATTCATTTCCATCACTTCCTTTGGTTAATGCGCCAATAGGGTAGAGTGTAGTTGCATTTCCTTTTGCTCTATCCAGCACAAATCGTACTTGCGATTGATTGTCTATCGTTGGGTTTGAATTCGGTTGTAATGCTACTGCTGTAAATCCGCTTTTTGCAGCAACCTTTAATCCATTTTCAATGGTTTCTCGGTCTTCATATCCAGGTTCACCAAAGGAAACCGAACTGTCCATCCAGCCTTTAGAAACATGCAAACTAGGAACATTAACCACCTCAAAGCCAGAAGTAGCTGAAATTTCCTTATCTATTTGCGTTATCGTACCATTCTCAATTTTCAAATCCATTGTTTGATTGTGAAACGGACTTAAAGGGTCGATTATTTTGGCTTGTTTTAGAATAACTTGCGTCATTTTACAAATTTTTGAATTAGTAGTTCTGTTATTAGTAATAATAGTGTTGCAAATATAAACCATTTCCAAATTTCATTGCTCGTTCGTTCTGATGCAATGTCATTTAAAGCGGTTGATATGTTATTTATTTTAGTGAAATTTTCAAAATTAGTGGTTGAAACTTGCGTTAAATTGCTTTCGGTTCGTGGATAGTTGAAGCTGATTTTCTTTAACGATTTTTTTCCTTTCATAACATCAAAATTGCCGGCTACTTCTGGGTAATCACCAAAAGATAGTTTGCATTTTGTATTTAATAATTGTTGCATCGGAATAAAACCGTAACCTTCTTTTTGAATTGAAACTACTTCGTCTTTTGCTAAACTAGTTTCTAAAATTAGGTTTTCGTTTTCACCAATAGTGTAGGCGTTAATACCTGTTTTTCCTTGATTTTGTCCCATGTTATAAAAAGTAGGAACAATTAAAGGCGCATTTTGAAAGTTACTGTTTTGTTTGTTTATTGGCGCAGAAAAAGCGTAAAATGTTCCCAATCGATTGGTTGTCGAACCCACAAAAACAGAATTGTCTTCATATTGTAAAATAGTTGTTACGCCTGATAAACCCAAGCTTTCTTTTGTATTAGGATATTGAAAATTAGTTACTTTCTTCTCAAAAACGGTTTGGTATAACGGATGATCAAAGTTGATTTTTGTAATTTGTTTTCCTGATGTCAAAAGCTTGGAATAACCAAATCCACCGAAGTTTTTAGCAAAAGTATTTAACTGACTTGTTGTGTTTTTTGTATTCGGAATTAAAACAATTGAACCACCTTTTTCGTAGAATGATTTCAGTGTTGTTCCTAGTGCAATTGGTAAATCTTCTAATTCATTTAATATAATTGCATCTTGATTTTCAATTTGATTGTAATCTAAAGTTGTTAAATCGGTATTTATAAAATCGAATTCTTCGGTTGTAAAAATGCGACTTAAGAAATTGTTTTTATCGGATGTTCCTATGGCAATTATATTGGCTTTTTTGGGTTTTGAAATACTTATATAATACTTGTTATCGTAACTTAAACTATTATCTTCGATACTAACAGTTCCATGAAAATCTGTTTTAGGAATTGTAATTGCAATTTCTGTAGTAGCAGATTCAAATTTTGCAATGGTTTTCGCAATGGCTTTGTTGTTACTAAAAACTGAAAGCGGCACTTCATTTTCAGTTTCGCCAAAAGCTTTAAGCGTGATTTTTAATTCGTAAAATTGGTCTAAAACATTCGAAATTAAAACTTTATAAATACTTATGTTTGTTTTGTTTTGCGCTTCGGGTTGGATGAAATACACTACGTTATTTTCTGCCAAATCCAAGGCTTTTTTACTTTCAGATTGAATGGCATCGGTAATGATAACGTAATCTTTTTTAGTATTTTTCTTTTTAATTTCGACTTGATTAATTAAATAATCTAATTGAAAAGGAAGCGAAGAATAGGATAAGTTTTGTAATTCTTTTTGGATCGATTTAATATCGGTGTCCCAAAAAACTTCTGAGTTGGTAAGTAATGAAAATTGCTGGTTTTCGGGTAATTCTTCTAATAATTCTTGGATGCTTCGTTTAAGTAATTCGCCTTTAGCACCTTTTGCTTGCATGGAAAACGAATTGTCTACTAAAATGACAAGTTCGTTGCCTTTATTTGTAGTGTCTTTGGCTTCAAAAAAAGGTTGAGCAAAGGCTAAAATCAAACAAGTTAATAACAATAATCGTGTGGCTAACAACAACCATTTCTTGATTTCAGCACTTTTTCGGGTTTGAATTTGGAGTTCTTTGAGTAGTTTTACGTTGGTAAAGTATTCTATTTTAAAGCGACGTAATTGAAATAAATGCACCAAAATTGGTATAACCAACAGAAAAAGGAAGTAAAGAATTTCTGGATGTTTAAATTGCATTTATAATTATAATTTGTCAAAAGTACGAAAATAGAATTGATAATTAATAATTGACAATCAATAATTATTTTTTCTTCCGCTTCTCGTCTCTTTTACGTTCAATGTTTCTATTTCTCGATTCGGTTTTACGCGGTTTACGTTTTCCTGGACCACCAAGGTTTACTTTCGCATTTTTATCTTTTTTCTTGTGAAAAGCTTCGCCACCTTCTTTTTTAGGTGTTTTCAACAAGAATTTCATTTTTTTCTTTTCTTTTTCGAAGTCTAAATAGCGTTCTTCTATTTTTAAATCTTCGGGAAGTGCAAACTCTTTAATTTCAGTATCCATTAAAAGTTCAACCTCAATTTTTGATTCTACTTCACTTGGAGAAACCAAACTAATGGCAATACCACTTTTGTCAGCACGACCAGTTCTACCAATTCGGTGCATGTATTTCTCAGGTTCTTCAGTAAATTGTAAATTGATGACGTGGGTAATATCAGAAATATCTAAACCTCGCGCCATAATATCGGTAGTAACTAATCCTCTTAATTCTCCCGCCTGAAAAGCAGCCATCGTATTCAAACGATAATTTTGAGATTTATTGGAATGAATTACTCCAAATTGTTCTGAGAATTCTTCATCTAAGGTTTCAAAAACTAAATCTACAATACGCTTATTATTGACAAAAATCAAAACACGTTCCATGGTTTCGGTTTCGCGAACCAAGTGTTTCAACATATTTAATTTGGTAAGAAAATTAGGAACTTGATAAATGATTTGTTCAATTTGTTCCAACGGAGTACCACTTTGTGCTAATGAAACCTCTTCTGGAAATTCAAAATATTCATCTAACATCGCATCTACTTCTTCAGTCATGGTTGCCGAAAACAAGATGTTTTGTTTTTTACCGCGCATCATCGATAAAATCGAAGTCAATTGGGCACGGAAACCTAAGTTTAATATTTCGTCAAATTCGTCAATGACTAATTTTTGCAAAGTGTCAAATCGTAAAACACCATCAAGTCCTAAATCCATTACACGCCCAGGTGTTCCTACTAAAATATCAACTCCTTCAGCTAATGCTTTTCGTTGCGTATTGATGTTAACGCCTCCGTAAATGCCAAGTGTTCTCACACTCATGTATTTAGTTAGTTTTTCTACTTCTTCGGCTACTTGAACTACTAATTCACGCGTTGGAACCAAAATAACCACTCTTGGCGATTCATTATTTTGAAATTTCCATTGTTTCAGTATTGGTAATAAATAAGCAAATGTTTTACCTGTTCCAGTTTGTGCAATACCCATCATGTCTCTTCCTGATAGAATTACCGAATGCGATTTTTCTTGAATAGGTGTAGGATGCACAAAACCTAATTCATCTAACGCTTTTTGCAGGGATTTTGGTAAATCAAATTCTAAAAAAGTTTTCATAAATGGGATAAAATTATTGGCAAAGGTACATAAACTTTTTGGAATGATTTTTTGCAGGATGTAACATAGTTTGCGCTATTTTTAGTTACTTTACACCCCAATAAACAAGCAATCTATTTTTTAATTGATGAGTTTCAATAAGACGGTATTTTTTGTGCTATTTATTTGTTTTTTTACGTTGAGTGGACATGCTCAAGTAAAAACGAAAGACAGCACCACTGTAATTTACAATGAAATACATGATTTATCTAAAAAGAGTAAGTTTAATAAATTTGTGTACAAGTTATTTTTTCGTTCTTCAGCTTTAAAAGTTGAAAATCCAGTTGCAGAAAAGAAAACCATAACCAAACCTCTCATAACCAACAAATTAATCGGAAAGATCATTCGGAATATTAGTATTGAAACTTTAGATCCGTTTGGACAATCGGTTACTACTGAGAGTAAAAAACCGCGGAATGGATTTGAACGTTTTGGAAATTCAATTCATTTGAAAACCAAAGAATTTACCATTCGAAATTTGCTATTATTTAAAAAAAATGAGGCTTGCGATTCGTTACTTTTAAAAGAATCGGAGCGTTTAATTAGAAGTCAGCGTTATGTACGTGAAGTTGTTGTTACCCCAATTTCTTTGGGTGCATCAAATGATTCTATTGATGTTAAGATAAGGGTTTTAGATTCTTGGAGTTTGATTCCAAATGGAAGTTACTCAACCAATCAAAGCAGTTTAAAATTAACTGAACGAAATATACTTGGTTTTGGACACCAAATTTCGGGTAACTTGCAAAACAAGTTTGGATCTAAAGAACAAGCTGTTTTTGCTAGCTATTCAATTAATAATATTAAAAATAGTTTTATTCGGTTAGATTTAACTTATGCAAGTGAATTTAATAAAAATAATAGACGAAGCGTTAATTTATCGCGTCCTTTTTATTCGGTTTTTGCAAAAAATGCAGGAGGAATATTTTTAGAAAATACGTTAAGTTCAGAGTTTTTTCCTATTGCAGATACATTGGTGGAAGCTCCTTTAAAATTTGAATTTCAAGAATATTGGTATGGAAGGGCTTTTCGTTTGGGAAAAAATAGTATCAAAGATGCCATTTACACAAATTTTATTACGGCTGTTAATTTTAATAAAAAAGTGTATTTGTTAAATCCAGATGCGTCTTTAGATAGTTCTTCTTTTTTTACTACTGAACAGAATATTATAGGATATTTTGGACTTTCGAAGCAACGATTTTATCAGGACAATTATGTTTTTAATTATGACATCATTGAGGATATACCTTACGGACATAATATTGCTTTAATTTTTGGTTATCAAGATAAAAATAACTTTTCCCGATGGTATTCGGGCATCACCCTTTCAAAAGGGAAAAAATATAATTTTGGTTATTTCAGTAGTTTTATAGAATGGGGAAGTTTTTATAATAAATCGATTACTGAACAAACGGCATTTAAAGTTGGTTTTAATTATTTTAGCCCGCTAATCAATTGGGGAAAATGGCGGTTTAGACAATTTATAAAACCAACGTATATCTGGGGAAACAACAGAGATGCTTCGTTCAAAGATCAGCTTACATTAAATAATTATTATGGTATTGAAGGCTATAATAACCGAATTTTAGGTTCTCAAAAGTGGATTTTTTCATTACAAACACAGTCCTATGTTCCCGGAAGTTGGTATGGATTTCGTTTTAGTCCTTATTTCAATATTTCAATGGGTTCGTTAGCTAAAGAAAAAGCCCTTTTTGACAGTAAAGTATACTCAAAATTTAGTGTAGGAGTTCAAATAAACAATGATTTTTTAGTTTTTAATAGTTTTCAAATATCCTTTTCATATTATCCCTACATCCCATTTGAAGGTTATGATGTTTTAAAAACTAACTCATTTGAAAACACTGATTTGACATTAAATGACTTTCAATTGGGTAAACCAGCTTATATTAGATACGAATAGTTATTTGGTTACAGATTTTAATTTAATATAAGCAGTCATTGAAAAAAAAATCCCGCTATTGCGGGATTTTAAATTAAATATCGTCAAAATCAATATTGGTAAAACTATCGGTAGATTTTACTTCATCAGTTGATTCAGTATAATTTTCTCTTTTGTAATCTTTTTGGTGTCTTTCAGAAATTACTTCTTCGCCTTTTTTGTCTAATACAAAATCAACCATTTCATCTAATATTTCTCTAAAAGCAGCAAAATCTTCTTTATACAGATAAATTTTATGTTTCTTAAAATGAAACGAACCATCTTCTTCTGTGAATTTTTTACTTTCAGTAATTGTAATGTAGTAATCGTCCGCTTTTGTTGCTCTTACGTCAAAGAAATATGTTCTTCTTCCTGCGCGCAATACTTTAGAAAAAATATCTTCTTTTTCTAACATTTCATTTTCTCTCATAATCCTACTTTCAAATTAATTAGTTATAGCGAATCAAAAATCTAAAAAAAAAACGGATTAAACAATAGTTTAGCTAATTTCTTTTTCCGAAAGTTGTTTTACATACAAATCTTTATAATATCCATTTTGCTCTAATAGCTCATTATGAGTACCTTTCTCAATGATTTTACCATCTTCTAAAATTATAATTTCATCGGCATTTTTAGCAGAGGATACTCTATGACTTACAATAAGAGTTGTTTTGTCTTTGCAATAAGATAATAAGTTATTTAAAATAGTTTCTTCGGTTTCTGTGTCTACGGCGCTTAAACAATCGTCTAATAATAATATTGGTGCATTCTTAATTAATGCTCTTGCAATAGACACGCGTTGCTTTTGCCCACCCGAAAGCGTGATGCCACGTTCGCCTAAAATGGTTTCATATTGATCATTAAAAGTCATTATATTTTCATGTACTACTGTTTTTTTTGCAGCTTCTATTACTTCTTCATCGGTTGCCTTTTCATTGCCAAATTTGATATTGTTTTTAATGGTATCTGAAAATAAGAACGCATCTTGTGGCACTACACTTATTTGATTACGTAAATCATATAAATTAACCGTTGTAATGGGTTGGTTATCAATCGTAATTTCACCTTCAGTAGCATCATATAATCTACTAATTAAAGATAAAATGGTTGATTTTCCAGAACCCGTTTTACCAAGAATAGCGAGTGTTTTACCTTTCTCTAACGAAAATGAAATGCCGTTTAATGCTTTGATATGAGTGTCTTCATACACAAAACTAACATTATTAAAAATGATAGAACCGTTAATTTTTGTTGGTAAATGCGTTGGGTTTTTTATCGCTGGTTCTTCCTTTAAAAATTCATTTATACGTTTTTGCGATGCTTCGGCTTCTTGAACTAAAGAAGAAACCCAACCTAGTGAAGCAACGGGCCAAGTCAACATATTTATGTATAAAATGAATTGTGCAATAACACCAATACTTTCAATTTCGGGATCGTTATTAATATACATTGAACCACCCACATAAACTACTACTAAATTACTCAAACCAATTAACAAAATCATTAATGGCCCAAAAAGCGAATTTACACGAGCTAAATCCATTGCTTTTGTGTTGCTTTCTTTAGTAAGTGCTAGAAAGTCATTTTGCTTTTTTTCTTCAATCGCATAGGCTTTTATTACTCTAATGCCCGAAAAAATTTCTTGGGTAAATGAAAACAAATTGGATAAGTTTTGTTGAAAGGCGCCACTTCTTTTATGAATTTCTGAACTAATTTTAAAAATACTATACGACAGCAGAGGAAGCGGAAGTAACGAATATAAAGTTAATTTCGGCGAAATATTATACATATAAATCACTACAATGGTAAATCGCATGATGGTGTTTAAGGTATACATTACGGCCGGACCAACATACATTCTTACCTTACCAACATCTTCACTTATTCTGTTCATTAAATCACCAGTACGGTTTCTTTTATAAAAGTGTTGCGATAAATTTTGGTAATGATTGAATATTTCATTTTTTAAATCAAACTCCACATAGCGCGACATTACAATTAAGGTTTGGCGCATTAGAAAAGTAAAAAATCCAGCAATGATAGTTGTGGCTAAAATATAGAGGATGTTTTTTAATAATTCATATTTTAATAAAGCAACGTCTTTTTGTGCCGATTTAACATAATCTTCAATGACCTTAATTGAATTTCCAATAAGCTCTGGTGTAAATAATGAAAAGATTTGAGCCACTATAGTAATCAATAATCCTAACAGGAAGCGATATTTATATTTGATAAAATATTTGTTTAAATATTGTAATTCTTTCATTGTATTTTTAGTTGTTGTACTTTTTTCCTATTAAATCCATTAAATGGTTATTGTATTGTTAATGAAGTATTGTTTATTTATCCAGCATTTCATTGCTAAATTATTAAAAAAGCTATAAATTTTTAATTCATTTTAAAATAATCCGTAATATTGTAATCAAATTTTGAATAATTTTCAAACCAAAACATAACGCATGACAGCAGATTTATTAAATGCTAATGAGCTTCAAAAAGTAGATCCCGTTTTTGGACAACTTTCTTTTGATGGTCATGAACAAGTTGTATTTTGTAACGACAAAGATACAGGATTAAAAGCAATTATTGGAATTCACAACACAGTTTTAGGACCAGCTTTAGGCGGCACTCGAATGTGGAATTATGCCAATGAATGGGAAGCTTTGAACGATGTTTTACGATTATCGCGTGGAATGTCTTTTAAATCGTCTATTTCTGGATTGAATTTAGGAGGTGGAAAAGCCGTTATTATTGGAGATGCTAAAACGCAAAAGACACCTGAGTTAATGCGTAAATTTGGCGAATATGTAAATTCATTGTCTGGAAAGTACATCACTGCAGAAGATGTAGGAATGGAAACTAAAGACATGGATACCGTTCGTGAAGTAACGCAATATGTTACTGGTATTTCAGAAGAAAAAGGAGGATCAGGAAATCCATCGCCTATTACAGCTTATGGTGTTTTCATGGGATTGAAAGCCGCTACAAAATATAGATTTGGTTCAGATAATTTAGAAGGTAAAAAGGTTTTAGTACAAGGAATTGGCCATGTGGGTGAAGTTTTAGTACAACATTTAACCGAAAGAGGTGCAATAGTAACCATTGCTGATATTAACGAAGACCGATTGCATGCAGTAGGTCAAAAATATGGTGCCAAAATATTCACAGGCGAAGATTTGTACAGTGCTGAGGTTGATATTTACGCGCCTTGTGCGTTAGGAGCAACGATTAATGATGCTACCATTCACAAAATTCAAGCAAAAGTGATTGCAGGAGCCGCAAATAATCAGTTGGCAAATGAAGTGGTTCACGGTGCAATTCTTAAAGATAAAGGCATTTTATATGCGCCAGATTTCTTAATCAATGCGGGTGGTGTAATTAATGTGTATTCTGAATTGGCAAATTTAACCCGTGCGCAAGTCATGGAGAAAACTGAAAATATTTATAACACATCGTTAGAAATTTTCAAATTTGCTGAAACCAATAACATTACCACGCATCAAGCAGCCATGTCAATTGCTCAAAAACGCATTGACGACAGAAAAAATGAATTACGCAAGTAAAAGTTTTTAAATAATATTGTATTTTTGCAAAGCGAAAGAGCAATTTCTTTCGCTTTCTTAATTTTATAAAGTTCTTAATTAGTTATGTTAAATAGAAGACATATCCGTATAAAAGTAATGCAGAGTATTTATGCTATGCACCAACATCAATCGGATCAATTAGATAAAGAAGAAAAATTCTTATTTCAAAGTATCGAAAACACTCAGGATTTATACCTTCTTTTGCTTTCGGCATTGGTTGAAATCAAAAAGAAAGAAGAATTATATATTGTTTTAGCTTCAAAAAAACATTTAGCCACTAAAGAAGAACGCCAACCCAGTTTAAAATTTGTTCAGAATAAAGTGTTAGCAATTATTGCGAATTCTAAAGCATTACAACAATCGCTTGACGAACGTAAAATTAAAAACTGGCAGCAAAACGATGATATTATTTTATTACTAATTGAATCCATCAAAGCGAGTAAATTATATCAAAATTACATGCAAAAAGCGACCAGTAGTTTTGATGAAGATCGCATTTTTATTGCCGAATTGTATACCGAAGTTATTGCGCCTAGTGAAAAATTATACGATTACCTCGAAGACCATAAACTTACATGGTTAGATGATTTACCAGGAATTAATACGTTAATTCTAAAACAAATCAAACAATTAAAATCGGAACAAGATGCGTTAATTATTCCTAAAGTGTATAAAGACGACGACGACAAGGAATTTGTAGCTAATTTGTTCAGAAAAACAGTTTTAAACGAAGTAGAATTATCGAAAGAATACATTGATAAAACCCCTAATTGGGATGTGGAACGTATTGCAGAACTCGATACCATTATTTTAAAAATGGCGATTTGCGAATTATTAAAATTTCCCTCGATTCCTACAAAAGTGACGATTAATGAATATTTAGAAATAGCAAAAGAGTATTCTACGCCAAAAAGTAGTATTTTTATCAACGGAATTTTAGATAATTTAGTCAAAGAATTTGAAAAAGACAAAAGACTCACAAAATCGGGTAGAGGTTTATTATAAAATGTAAAAATTATGATGAAAAAATCAATTGGGTATTTAGCCCTTTCCGTAGTTTTAGTAACTACATCGTGTAAACAAGAAAGCGCAGCAGATAAAATTACTGATGCTGACATGGCCACTATTGAAGCGGCAAAAGCTTTAGAAGGTAAATTTCCAAAAGTAAAATTAGATAAAGAAGTACATGATTTTGGAACCATTAACGAGGGCGACAAGGTAGAAACTGAATTTATAGTAACCAATGGTGGTGAAGTAGATTTAATTATTTCTGATGCCAAAGGAAGTTGTGGTTGTACGGTTCCTGAACCGCCAAAAGAACCTATTAAACCAGGAGCTTCTGCGCCTATCAAAGTAACTTTTGATTCAAACGGAAAACCAGGTGAACAAAAAAAGACGGTAACGTTAACTACGAATACCGAAAAAGGATATGAAACCTTTGAAATTAAAGCCAACGTAACACCAAAAGCGGGAATTTCCGCAACCACTAAATAATATACTTATGAATGCAACTTTAATAATGCAGCTAGTGCTAATGATTGCCGTGTTTTATTTCTTATTAATAAGACCACAACAACAAAAAGCCAAAAAAGAAAAAGCGTTTGAAAACAGATTAAAAGTAGGAGATAGAATCATTACTAAATCTGGGATTCACGGAAAAATTGCCGAATTAACTGCTGATACTATTGTAGTAGAAACAATGGCTGGAAAAATCAAAATGGAAAAATCAGCGATTTCTTCAGAATTGAGCGCAAAGTTAGCCGCTAAATAATGCTTACCTTACAAATAACAAAGCCGAACTTCAATTGGAGTTCGGCTTTTTTTTGGTTCGGATTATAAATCCAATCTATTTACGTGTTACCCAATTTTCTATGGTAAGATTTTCAAAGTTTTTAAAATCTTTTGTATTTTCAGTTACTAAAGTTAGTTGATTTACAAGTGCAGTAACACCAATTAGCAAATCAAATTCATCATTTTGAGGTTTCCCAATTTTATTCAAACGGACTTTTTCTTCAGCATATTTTTTAATTGAACCATATATTGGAATAATTACAATACCTTTTAAAAAAACATCTACCGCTTTATGTGATTTTGTTTTGTCAGAACTATTTTCAGCACCATATCTAAGCTCTAAAACCGTTATTTCTGAGATATAGCAATTTTCTAAACCTTTGTTTTTAATGATTGCATCAATTTCAAATTTTCCGCGAAGAAAATGAATGCAGATATTTGTATCAAGTAAATACTTCATCAGAATTTAATTTCTCTTGTTCTGAATTTTCTATTTTTTTTGATTTCAGCATTTATTTCATCAGAAGATTTTTCAGTAGAAAAAGCTCCAAAAGATTTAAAAAATGCATTTTCTTTACTTTTAGTATCTGCTTTTATTGATTTTGTAAGTTTTTCAATAAGTTCTAGTTTACTAATTGAATTTAAACTTTCGAATAAGCTAAAATAATTTTCTACAATATTTTTATCAGTAAATGTCATTGTCTAAAAATTTATAATTCAAATATATAAAATATTTTTTGTTTTACAAGAATTGATTAGTCATGTGTCTTATGTAGACTGTTTTGTTCGTACTTTGTTCGTACTTCCTTCGATGGTTCTTCGATAAAACACCTCTTTTACCGAAGCCCTATCGAACAAGTACCGAAGGAATACCGAACAAAACCCCTTTATATTTGTTTGCGGGCCCCCGCTCCCGCGCGAATCCTTTCGCGTGGTTTTACAATTTAAAATACTGAAAAACATAAACACTATCTAATAATCCTTTTTCTCCTGCATAATCTGAAGCACTGCTATATTTGTAATCTTCAGGTCTAAACACAATTCCTTCTTCAACAGGATTGTTGTGAATATATTCAATTTTTTGTTGAATTACTTCATTACTCCATAATTCTATTGGTTTGTTATCATGTCTCCAAAACTGATAATTGGTAGTATTAGAACTCTTCTCAGCTTCTTTTTTAAAATAATCCAATAAAAATTCTTTTCTGCTTTCTCTTGAATTTTCTTGAATAGCTTTAATAATGCTTCGGCTCGTAAACCTTTTAAAGTCACCTAATAATAATTCTGGCTTTTGGTTTTCTATACTTCTAAAAATTAAATGTACATGGTTTGTCATTATGCACCAAGCATGAATTTCCATGCCTTTTTTTTGCTGACAAAATTGAAGACTTTCTACAATTAAATCTTTATACTCATTTCTTGTAAAAACATCTAACCAGCCCACAACTGCAAAGCTAACAAAATACAAACCTTCTGAATTATGAAACTTATAATTTCTGCTCATTTATACTTTTGCTTAAAGACTAACCCAAATATAAAAAAAATATATCTTTTTATACAATTACCACGCGAAAGGATTCGCGCGGGAGCGGGGCTTACTTTATTTTACTAATTCAAGTTTTTCAAACTCTTTTTTGATAGGTTCAAACTCATTTATTGTTTTATTAAAATTATATTCATTTGTAATTCTTTTTTTGGTTTTCTTTTCAATTAAAGTATCATGTAATTTTAGTTTATCATTTTTAAAAGTATATTCACCTGAATAATTCGAAGTTCCGTGATGATGTTGAATTTCAATTCTATAAGTTAAATCTTCAAACAAAGTTATGTAACTGTGGTCGCTTTCTAATATTAGAAGCATTTTAGAAGTTTTATGCAAATTGTAATAACCAACTAATAAATTAATTGTAAGTAAAACAAATAAGAAAAATAGTGTAATTTTGAATGTTTTTGTATTGTTTTTTTTTCTTTCGATTCTATATAAGACAAAAATGTTAATTAAAAATAATACAATTACTATTGGTATTATAAATAATATAACAAGTAAAACTGTAGAAAAATCTCCATAAGTTTTAGTTAAAAACATTAGTAAGATAAATAATAAAAATAGGGTGAGATATTTTAATATATACTTTAATATATTCATAATTTTAATTTTTCCGTTTTTTTGGCGCATTGCACACAACTTGTATATATGCGATACAAAGTTTCGTATATACACCCATATTAGGGTAGATAAGCGAATGTTTTGTTCGTTTTTATTTAAATCAAAAATAACAAATATTTTTAATCAATAACCCCTTTTTTTAACTTATTGTATTTTTTAAACAAAAAAAATCCTCAATATATTGAGGATCATTTTTTTAGGTGGTATGTTATTGTTCTTTAAAACTTCACGGTAAAGGTCATGGGTTTGCCTTCTCTCAATACTTTTACTTCTTTTACATCGCCTACGCTTAGTTTTGCCAAGCAATCCATGTAGCTGTACACTTCTTTGATCTCGCAATCGCCTATTTTTACTAGCACGTCACCGGCTATAATACCTGCTGCGTGGGCTGGGCGGTTATCGGTAACGCCATCAATGTGCAAGCCGTCTCCGTGGTCGCTATAATCGGGCATAATGCCAAGCGTTACTTTGTACTTAGGTACTACTTTTTCGGCATTCATAGCGGTTTTAGTAAACGTAAGCGTATCTACAGTCGCTACTTCATTCGCCACTCTAAATACATAGTCTACAATATTGCTCACACCATAATAATTGATTTTGTCTTCGTCGTCACTCGGTTTGTGGTAATCGTTGTGCGTTCCGGTAAAGAAATACAACACCGGTATGTCTTTTAAATAAAACGACGTATGATCCGATGGGCCTTGCCCTGTATTGTCTAACGTTACATTAAAACCTGCGGGTTTGTTTTTGGTTACAATCGCAGAAAAATCGGGGGCTGTTCCTACGCCACCTACTACTAAACTTTTGTCTTTGTCTAATCGGCCTATCATGTCCATATTAATCATCGTAACCACATTAGGATGTAACGATTTTAAGGTTTCGGCCATGTGTTTTGAACCAATCAATCCGTCTTCTTCTCCAGAGAATAAAGCAAAAATATAGTTTACATTTTCTTTGGTAGCGTTTTGTGCATACATGCGTGCCAATTCTAATACACCTGCAACACCTGAAGCATTGTCATCGGCTCCGTTGTGAATTTCTCCGTGCGAATTCGGTTTAGTCGAATGGTTGTGTTCGTTCAACCCTAAATGATCATAATGTGCTCCAATAACAATCGTTTTTGCCGCTTTATTGTCTAAAAATCCTATTAAGTTTGTTCCGTTGTTTACTTTATCGCCCGAACCAGTAGCGTGTGGGTTCAATTTTACTTTGTAGTTAAACGTTTGAAAATAGCTGTTGTTTGCATACGGTTTTAAGCCCAAAGCTTTGAATTGGTTCGCAATATAATCAGCTGCTTTCTTTTCTCCTGCAGAACCAGTTAAACGCCCTTGTAATTCATCGGAAGATAAATATGTAATGTGTTTTTTCAAGGATTTTGGTTGTGCTAGTTCGGCTTTGTCGCCTTCTACCCAATCGGCAATGAATACATTGGTTTCTCTCGGTTTGCTTTGCATTCTGTTGCTCGAAAACACTAATTTTTTTCCGTCAGGTGAAAACATTGGAAACGCATTGAATTCACTTTGGTAAGTAATTTGTTCTAAGTTTTCGCCATTCAAATCAATCATATACAACTGAAAATCGTATCCACGTGTAGAATGATGGTTCGAAGAAAAGATGATTTTTTGGTCTGATGGATGAAAGAACGGCGCCCAATTGGCTTTTCCTAAATTAGTGATTTGCTTTAAATTGGAACCGTCAATGTTGCACGTATAAATCTCCATTTCAGAGGGTGCTACTAAGTTTTGCGCCAATAAATCTTTGTATTCTTTAATGGCTTCATCTGTTTTTGGTCGAGACGAACGGAATACTAATTTTTTACTATCGTGCGAAAAGAAACATCCGCCATCATAGCCTAAACCAGTTGTAATTTGTTTTAAATTGCTACCATCGATATCCATCGTATACAATTCTAAATCGCCACTTCTAATACTAGTGAAGGCAATTTTTTTACCGTCGGGCGAAACTACTGCTTCGGCATCATAGCCTGGACTGTTGGTTAATTGCTTGGTAATGTTTCCGTTTAAATCGGCGATGTAAATATCAAACTCAGGATAAATAGCCCATAAATATTTACCGTCAATAGGTTTTGGTGGAGCAGGGCACGCATGATCTGCCGCATGGGTAGAAGCATATAAGATGTGTATTCCATCGGGCATGTAATACGAACAAGTAGTTCTTCCTTTTCCGGTAGAAACGAGTTGCAAGCTTTTTTCGTTGAATTCTTGCGCTTGTAGGTCCAACATGAAAATTTGGTCACACGAAACACCAAAAGCTTTATTAGTTACTTGAAGCGTTAATTTATCCCCTTTCGGACTAAAATAAGCTTCGGCATTATCACCACCAAAGGTAAGTTGTTTGATGTTTTTTAAATGTTTCTCTTGTCCAAAACTAGCAATTGAAAGTACTAGCAAAAGAACGAAACTACTTTTTTTAACGGTTGATAAAATCATATTATTTTTGAAATTATGGAGTTATATTGTTTATTTTTTTGCGGTAAGTTCTGCGATTTTCACGATGACTTCGGTGGCTTTCACCATGCTTTCCACCGGAACATATTCATATTTTCCGTGAAAATTGTGTCCGCCAGCAAAGATATTTGGACAAGGCAATCCTTTATAGGATAATTGGCAACCATCGGTACCTCCACGAATGGGTTTAATTAGCGGTTTAATGCCTAATTCTTTCATGGCTTTTTCAGCGATTTCTACAATATAAAAAACAGGTTTTACTTTTTCTTTCATGTTGTAGTATTGGTCTTTCACTTCGGCAATGACAATTTCGTCACCAAATTGTTTTTTCCATTTCTTATTGAATTTGGTAGCCAAATTTTGCACCAACTCTTTTCGGTCTTTAAACTTTTTAGCGTTGTGATCTCTGATGATTAATTCAACCACTGTTTCTTCAATACTTCCGGTAATGCCTACCACGTGATAAAAACCTTCGTATCCTCTTGTTTTTTCAGGAATTTCGTTTTTAGGTAATTTTGAAATGAATTGGTTGGCCAAAAGCATGGAGTTGATCATTTTTCCTTTTGCATATCCCGGATGCACACTTTTTCCTTTAAAGGTAATTTTAGCTCCAGCGGCATTAAAGTTTTCATATTCTAGTTCGCCTATTTGGCTGCCATCCATAGTATAAGCCCATTCGCAACCAAACTGTTCTAAATCAAATTTATGTGCGCCCCTTCCAATTTCTTCATCAGGCGTAAATCCTACACGAATTTTTCCGTGCTTGATTTCAGGATGTTGAATAAGGTATTCCATTGCCGATACGATTTCGGTAATTCCAGCTTTATCATCGGCGCCCAATAGGGTAGTACCGTCGGTTGTAATTAAAGTTTGCCCTTTATATTGCAATAAATCTTTGAAATAGGCAGGCGATAAAACGATGTTTTGTTTTTTATTCAAAATAATGTCGCCACCATCGTAGTTGGTTACAATTTGCGGTTTTACATTGGCACCAGTAAAATCGGGCGTAGTATCATAATGTGAAATAAAACCAATGGTAGGCACTTTGTGTTTTACATTGCTTTCTAGGGTAGCCATTACATATCCATTTTTGTCAATGGTTACTTCGGTGAGGCCTATTTGTTTCAATTCTTTCACCAAAAGATTAGCTAGGTCTAATTGTTTTTTGGTGCTGGGAGTTGTGTTTGAACTCGCATCTGATTCGGTATCTATAGTTACGTAGCTTATAAAGCGATCGATTATGTGTTGCATGTTTTAAAAATTTATGCAAATATAGGAAATCAAAAAGCTATTTTTAATAATGATGCTTTGATAATTAAAGTATAAAAAAAAATAACCCCAAAATTGGGGTTATTGTGTAGATAGAAGATTTGTCTTCGAACTTTTGAGACTAAAATCTTATTCAAAAATAGATGTTTTTTTTTCATTTTCTTAATTTATCAAAAGAATTAAAAATATGTAAACAAATTTGTTTACATTTGTGCTATGAATAGTTATTTAGAAAAATATAAAGGCATACACCCAGGATTTATTTTGGAGCGAGAATTTAGAAAAAGATCGCTCTACAAGAGACCATTTGCCTTATCCATTGGAGAACATCCACAAACACTTAATGCAATTACTAAAGGTAAACGCAAGTTGAATACAGCTTTAGCGCTTAAAATTGAAGCCAAACTTGGATTAGAAGAAGGAACATTAGCAATACTTCAAACCTACTTTGATATTAATGAGGAAAAGCATAAAAGAGTGGATAATATTCCTAATTTAACTTTAATTCGAAAGCCACTATTTTGGGACACCGATATCGCTATGATTGATTGGGCTAAGCATTATAAAGCAGTTATCCGAAGAATTTTTGAACGAGGAAATGAAATTGAAAAACAAGAGTTACTTCATTTTTATGGTTCTGAGAAAATAGAAATTACGCTTAATGCATCAATTGGAAAACCATATACGATCTATAAAAATAAATAGCACTAATGCTTTACTACAAAACCGTAAACAATTTATTAAAAGAAGTATTGCTTCAATTGATGGCAGCTAAAGCGTTTGAAAACTTTAGACTCGTTGGCGGAACATCATTGAGTTTACAAATTGGACACAGGGAATCTATAGATATAGATCTTTTTAGCGATGTTGATTATGGTGAAATAGATTTTGATGCCATTGAGAAGCATTTAGAAGCCAATTATAAATATGTTGACCATCTTTCTAATATAATTCCTGGAATTGGAAAATCGTATTTAATAGGGGAGGATAAAGACAATGCATTAAAGTTGGATATTTTTTATACCGACAAATTTATTCAACCTATTTATTCAGAAGATACTATTCGAATGGCTACAATTGAGGAAATCATTGCCATGAAATTAGATGTAGTTCAAAGGGGTGGTAGAAAAAAAGATTTTTGGGATTTACACGAACTGTTTGAAAAATACAGTTTAAATCAGATGTTAGATTTACACGAACAACGATATCCATATATACACGACAGCGATTTGATTATTCAAAATTTTACTGATTTTAGCTTAGCAGATGATGAATTCAATCCTGTTTGTTTCAAAGGTAAATACTGGGAATTTATAAAAGAGGATATTGAAGAAATTATTATGAATTTTAAAACAATATAAATTTCATACTCTGGTTATGATTTTTTGATTACAAAAAAAAGACCTCTTATTTTTATAAGAGGTCTTTTTTAGTGGAGTCGGAGAGAATCGAACTCTCGTCCAAACAAGCAATCAAATAGGTTTCTACACGCTTAGTTTTCTCTTGGATTTTCGTTTAAAAGCAAGGCAGAAAACAGCCACTTTTAACTTAGCTTTATCAGTGTCAGAGCGGATTTAAAGCATTACCGTTCTTAGGTTTACTTTTACGGTTCTCCTAAATAAAACGCCATAAACCAAGGCTTTTGAGGAGAATCTAGCTTTCCGACCTGGTCGGAACTAGGCAAATCTTACTATAATTCAGATTAAGCAGCTAAAGCGTAATTATTTTCGCCGTTTATAGGTTTGTACATTTGGATTTACGAGCTAAACATACAATGCTCGACGTGCTTACTAATTAATTCCACTCGCTGTCAAAACCAGTCGACCCCAATAGAATTAAATCTTCGCAAATTTACGCTGAATATTTCATTAAAAAAAACGTTTGCTTGTATGTATTGAAAATGTTACATTTGTAACATTCACTAACCCTATAGTTACACTATTTTAAAATATGAAATTCGGAATCCTTACTGAAAGAAAAACTCCACCCGATAGAAGAGTTGTATTTACACCAGAAGAACTTGTTCGTTTAAAAACAACTTTTCCACAAATTGAAATATTTGTTGAAAGTTCGCCCATTCGTGTTTACACAGATGAGCAATATCAAGAAAACGGGATTGAAGTTTGTGAGGACATAACTCAATGCGACGTACTTTTTGGTGTTAAAGAAGTTCCTGTAGAAGCGTTGATTCCTAATAAAAAGTATTTTTTCTTTTCGCATACTATTAAAAAACAACCTTATAATAGAAAATTATTACAGGCTATTTTAGCCCAAAATATTGATTTATACGATCATGAAACTATTGCAGACGAGAATAATAAACGCCTCATTGGTTTTGGTCGTTATGCTGGAATTGTGGGCGCCTATAATGGTATAAGAGCTTTTGGAATTAAGTATGATTTATTTACATTGGCTAAAGCCGAAACTTTAAAAAATCAAGAAGAGTTAATAGCGCGATTGAAACGTCAAATATTACCTAATATTAAAATTGTGTTGACAGGACATGGTAAAGTAGGGATGGGCGCCAAAGATATGTTAGACGGAATGAAAATTAAGCAAGTTGCCGCATCAGATTTTTTAACAAAAAACTATTCCGAAGCCGTTTACACGCAAATCGATGTATTAGATTATAACAAAAGAGTAGATGGAAAACCGAGTAGTAAAGCTGATTTTTATGCTAATCCGTCTGATTATTGTTCTGATTTTGAACGATTTACAAAGGTAGCCGATCTTTTTATGGCTGGTCATTTTCATGGAAATGGTGCGCCGGATATCTTAACTCGCGAAATGTTGCAAGCTCCAGATAACAAAATTCAAGTTGTAGCCGATATTTCCTGTGACGTTGATGGACCTATTGCTTGTACGATAAAAGCTTCAACCATTGCCGATCCATTTTTTGGTTATCTGCCTAGTGAGCACAAAGAAGTTTCATACACGCATCCGGCTTCCATTATGGTAATGTCAGTAGATAATCTTCCTTGTGAATTGCCTAAAGATGCCAGTGAGGGCTTTGGCGAAATGTTTATGGAACATGTGATTCCTGCTTTTTTTAACGATGATAAAGACGGCCTTCTACACAGAGCTAAAATAACCGATAATGGAAAATTAACACCAAGATTTTCCTATCTTCAGGATTATGTTGATGGTAAATAAATAGGCTATACATGAAAAAATCTTATTATGAAGTTTTTTTATATTTAAGCATCAATATTTTTACTTAACTAAAATTAAATAAAACCACTGTTTATGATGATGGTAAAGGATTTAATTGGGATAAATCCAAAATCTTATGCTATAAAAACTATACAAATGACTTCTAATTCAAAAATTAAGTTAAATTTGGCTGATGGAGGAGAAACTTATATTCGTTCACTCTAAATAATCTAAACTAAACCAATAATTAAATTATGAGTACAAACCAAATTAAAACAAATTACCCTGCATTGTATACGCTTATTACAGTGTTTTTTTTCTGGGGATTTATTGCAGCAGGAAATAGTATTTTTATTCCTTTTTGTAAAAGTTATTTTTCATTAGACCAATTTCAATCTCAATTAGTTGATTTTGCTTTTTATACGGCATATTATGTTGGGGCATTATTATTATTTGCACTTGGTGATTTATCAGGTAAAGATATTGTGGGTAAATGGGGTTATAAGAAAAGTATCGTTTACGGATTGTTGTTTTCTGCTTTAGGTGCAGGAGCTATGATTGTTGCAGTAGAAGCAAGTGTTTATGCCGGAATGCTCGTTGGATTATTTATTGTTGCTTTAGGTTTTTCTTTGCAACAAACGGCAGCCAATCCTTTTGCGATTTTATTAGGTGATCCAAAAACAGGAGCCAGTAGAGTAAATCTTGGTGGAGGAATCAACTCTTTTGGAACAACGATTGGTCCTATTGTTGTAGCATTAGCTTTATTTGGAACTGCAGCTTCTATTTCCGATGAACAAATTAAGGCTTTAGAATTAAGTAAGGTAGTATTATTATATATTGGTGTTGGATTGCTATTTATTGCTGCAGCGGCTTTGTTTTACTTTTCTAAAAAAGTGCCTAGCGGAATTGCTAACGAACCTATGGAAAAGGCAAATAAAGCGTTAAGAACTTTGGTTATCATGACTATTTTATTAGCTGTAATGTTTACGCCTGTATTTCAAAGTTATAAGAGTAAAGAGGCTAAACAAATAGAAACTATTGAATATGAACTTTCTTTAGCAAAGACTGCTAAAAGTAAATCGAAGTTAGAAACATTAACAGGGGATCAAATTGCAGTATACACAAAAGCATTAGACGCAAAACAAAGCAAATTAGAACTTCTAAAGAAAAATATTGAAAGAGAACGAATGATGTGGCTTTCAGGTGCTTTATTAGTTGTTGTAGGTGGTTTGTTATTTTCATATGCCTCAGCAAAAAAGAAAGTAGAAGGTTGGGGAGCTATGCAATTTCCACAATTGGTTTTAGGAATGTTGGCCATCTTCACATATGTAGGGGTAGAAGTAGCGATTGGTAGTAATTTAGGTGAGTTATTAAAACTTAAAGAGTTTGGTAGTTTACAATCTTCTGATATTGCACCTTATATTTCTATGTATTGGGGAAGTTTAATGATTGGTCGCTGGGCTGGTGCAATTACTGTGTTTAATTTACAAGGTATCAAGAAAACGATTGCTTTAATTATAGTTCCATTGGTTGCTTTTGGAATTATATTAGGTGTAAATATTCTTTCAGGAAAAGACATGAAACCTTTATATTATTATGTATTTTGCGTATTGATTCAAATTGGTGCTTTCTTTTTGAGTAAAGATAAACCAGCAAGAACATTAACAATTTTCGGAACATTTGGAGTCATTGCGATGTTAATTGGTTTATTTAGCACAGGAACAGTTGCTATTTATGCGTTTTTAGCAGGTGGTTTGGCGTGTAGTATTATGTGGCCATCCATTTTTAGTTTGTCAATTATTGGTTTAGGAAAATATACTTCTCAAGGTTCAGCATTCTTAGTGATGATGATTTTAGGAGGAGGAATTATTCCACCAATTCAAGGTAAATTATCAGATATTATTGGAATTCATCAGTCTTATATTATTGCTGTTGTTTGTTTTGCTTATTTAACGCTTTTCGCAATTTTGGTAAAAGGTTTGTTAAAGAAACAAAACATCGATGTTGATGCTATTGAAGTGGAAGGAAGTCATTAAAAGCAGAAAGTAAAAAGATAAAAGTACAAAGTAAAAAACTCCGTCAGATATTTATCTCTGACGGAGTTTTTAATTGAATTGTAAAATATTTTTTAGTTAGATTCGAAAAATTCCACCCACACTGATAATTCGTTGCAAAAACCAAAAATGTTGTTCTGCTTTATCTGAAGTATTACTGGTAGTTCTAATATTATTCATTTCGATATATCCGCCTTTAATTTCGGTTTGAATGAAGAAATGTTTGAAAAAGGTAAAATTCAACCCAGCTTTTGCCGAAACACCATAACCAGCAATATGAAATTGATCGTATCGATCTTTTCCTAACAGTTTTGTGTTTGTTTTTGGATATAATAATCCAGCGCCAATTCCTTCTGTAATATTTATTTGAAATTTATCAGTATTTGGTAACTGAAAAACACTAGAAATATCGTCAACTCTAGAAAATTCGGTATTTACATAATTTAAACCATCGGTGTGTTCAAAGGTTAAAAAATCTTCGGCTAGTGTCAATTCATTAGCTGTAGGATTCTCATTATAAGTTCCTGCGTTTGGATAATAACCCGAATAATTTACGGTCCTATCATTATACATTACATATTTCATGTGGTCAAAACCGATAGATATGTTGTAATGATCATTGATAAAATATCCAATTCTTAAATTGGTTTGAGGAATGGTCATTCGTGCTGGATTTAAATAATCAACATGATATCCTTTTGGAACATCATGGGCACCAACGTCATAAAGTGTAAAATCATAATCAGCTCCTTTAAATCGAATATCTGATTTAGAATACGATTCACGATTTCCACCCCAAAAAATATAAAATTTACCTTTGTTTTTACTCGTGTATTTTTCAGGATTTTCTACTGTTTCTTGCGAAAAGGTGTACTGTGAAAAAACACAAAAAGTTAGTACAGCCATTAAAAATGGTTGTTTCATTTAAAGTTATAAAAAATTAAAATTGATTTATAGTTTTGCGAATAGCTACTAATTTAGTCATTAGTCCTTCGAAATAATCTAAATGTAACATATTGGCGCCATCACTTTTTGCATTTGCTGGGTCAAAGTGCGTTTCTATGAAAATACCATCAACACCAACAGCAATACCTGCTTTTGCAATGGTTTCAATCATATCCGGACGACCACCTGTTACACCAGTCATTTGATTTGGTTGCTGTAAGGAATGTGTTACATCTAAAACTGTTGAAGCAAATTGTTGCATGGTAGGAATTCCTCTAAAATCAACAATCATATCTTGATATCCAAACATAGTTCCTCTATCAGTAACCATGATGTTTTCATTATTACAATCTAATACTTTTTGAACTGCGTGCTTCATACTTTCGGGACTCATAAATTGTCCTTTCTTCAAGTTAACCGTTTTTCCTGTTTTTGCAGCAGCGACAACTAAATCGGTTTGGCGTACTAGAAATGCTGGAATTTGCAAAATATCAACATATTCAGCAGCCATTGCAGCATCTTCATTTGTGTGAATATCGGTTACCGTAGGAACTCCAAATTCTTTCGATACTTTTTGTAATATTTTCAATGCTTTTTCATCTCCAATCCCTGAAAAACTATCAATTCTTGAACGATTTGCTTTTTTGAATGAACCTTTAAAAACGAAAGGAATTTGTAGTTTATCAGTTACCGAAACGAGCTTTTCAGCAATTCGTAAAGCCATTTCTTCACCTTCAATAGCACAAGGCCCAGCCAGTAAAAAAAAGTTACCACTTTCAGTATGTTTAATTTGCGGTATGTTTTGTAAATTCATTTGTGTTGATTTTGAAGTTGCAAATATAAAAAGAAAAACCTTCTAAATAGTCATTAAAAGGTTACTTATGTTACGGGCTATAAAAAAGGATTTCTTATTCTATCGTTGATTTTTTTTGATTTTCAATCCTTTTGGACAAATCAATTTTCCTTTCTCAAAGGTGTTGATATAGATTGTAAATTTTTTAGTAGTTCCTTCTAATGAAACTTCATAAATGCTTAATGTACCAGCTCCCATAGTGGTGTTTTTTGTAGGAAAAGGGCAGCATGTGTCTATTTTCTTGAAATTGATTTTCTCCCCATTCGGGCCTTCTAGACCATTAAAAAAGTAATAGACGTTTATTTCTTCTTGTTTATCGTGAATAAAACCAATATTAATAGGATAATCGGCATCAAATGCATAGTTTGAATCTTCTGCATATTCGGTAATGAGATACATTTCATTTGCATAAGACGGTCGCATGGCGGTGTTGTCTATGTTTTTTATTGTAGATTTTGTACTTATACAACTGGTGAATAATAGGGCAGAACCTATAAATGCTAAATATTTCATCTTAGATTTTTTTTGAAGTTGATGCTGTATTTGTTTTTAAAATATAAGCAACAATCGCGCCAATTACTACTCCAAATGATAATCCATCCGAAATATTTTTCCAAATAGAACTGGTTAAGGTAGTATATTCTTTTGCTGCTGATAATATAAATTTTTTTCTACTTACGGTATAGTTTATTGTATTGTCAAGAAAGTTTGGACTTATAAATTCGTGGATAATGAACTGGGTAATCGGACTAAAAAGCACAATAATGAAAGATATAATAATTGCAGAAATTAATCCTTGTTTCCAATTCATATTTTGCTGATAATATTTTATTTTTTTCTCCCGAAGGGCTAAATAATAAACTAAAAACGTTGGAAAAATATACAACAAGTTGAATAGTGGTTGCCATTTTATTTTTTCATCATGAAATCCTAATTCTTTTTCTAAAGTCATCCAGGCTAAAAAAATAATAATAGCAATGATTCCCCACTTAATTTCGATTGAAAACCTTTTCATGATTAGTTTATTTTAATAATTCAAAATTAGCCTATTTTGTAACATAAGTTACATTAATACCAATCTTAATTTCTATTTTTGTACAAAATTGCAAAAAAAATATGGAAATTATTTACGGAACTTGGCATTGGTCTATTTCTGGTTTTTTAATCGGGATGACAATGCTTATTTTAATTTATTTTGGGAAATCGTTTGGAATGTCATCTAATTTACGAACCCTTTGTTCAATGGCAGGAGCCGGAAAGTTTAGTGATTTTTTTAAAATGGATTGGAGAGAACAAAAATGGAGTTTGGCTATTGTTCTTGGTGCAATTGTTGGAGGATTTATTGCCTTTCATTTTTTGTCAAATGGAAGTGGTGTTAATTTAAATCCAGATACAATCACTCAATTACAATCGCTAGGTATTGATGCACCAAACGGTAAATTACTTCCTGATGCGCTATTCAGTATTGAAACATTACAATCACCTAAAGGCTTTGCAATATTACTGATTGGCGGTTTATTAATTGGTTTTGGAACACGCTATGCTGGTGGTTGTACCTCTGGACATGCTATTTCAGGATTGAGTAATTTACAATTACCTTCATTAGTTGCTGTAATTGGGTTTTTCATCGGAGGAATAATTATGGCGCATTTTTTATTACCAATAATTTTTAAAACAGCATAAGCATGAAGTTAGCTAGATTTTTTTTAACCGGCGTTTTTTTCGGAATTGTTTTAACCAAAGCCGAAGCCGTTTCTTGGTATCGAATTTATGAGATGTTTCATTTTCAATCCTTTCATATGTTTGGAATCATTGGAACAGCGCTGATTACCGGAATAATTGGAATCCAACTTATTAAAAAGAAAAAACTAAAAGATTTCAATGGATTTCCCATTACAATTATTGATAAAGAACGAGGTTTTTGGCGGTATATCATTGGAGGATCATTATTTGGATTAGGTTGGGCACTTGTAGGAAGTTGTCCGGGTCCCATTTTTATATTATTAGGCACAGGAATGTATGCAGTTGCGGTAGTGTTTATTGGGGCTTTATTGGGTACTTATATTTATGGTTTGTTACTAGATTATTTACCACATTAAAGTTTCGTTAAAGTAATTATGGTTATCCTTTTAATGGTTTTAGTTTTTGTAACTTTGAGTAGAATTTAAATCAATTACTATGGAAACTACAATATATATTCAAAATTTAAAATGTGGGGGTTGTTCTAATACCATCACTAAAAATGTTAGTGCAATTCAAAATATTAGTAATGTAACAGTAAATGTCGAAGAAAGTTCAGTTACTTTTCATTACGAAACTGAAACTAATTTAGCCGAAGTAAAAAATAAATTACAATCCTTAGGTTATCCTGAAGATGGTGAAGCCAATAGTCTTGGCTCTAAAGCCAAATCATACGTTAGTTGTGCTATTGGAAAAATGAGTTAATAAAAAAGTCCCGATTTATCGGGACTTTTTTTTATATAATTTCTGCACTCAATCCGGCATCTAGTAGTGCCGAACATTGCGGCTTTAATTCTTCAATGGTTCCGGTTTTTACTGTGCATTTTCCTTTATAATGAACTAGTAAGGCACATTGTTCTGCTTGAAGTGCATCGTGCTTACAAACACGTATTAAGGTTTCTATAACATAATCAAAGGTATTTACATCGTCATTGTGCAATACAATTTCGTTATTCATACCAACTGCTTCTTCTACTAAAACGTCTTCTTGTACTTTTTCTATTGTGCTCATTTTTAGAATAAAATTGATCAAACAAAAATAAAATTTAATAAGGAAACCTCAAAATTCTATTTTGTAAATTTTAAACCAACCCAATTATTTCGTTCAAATTGTTTAACATATGTCAATCCTTTTGATACACAACTTTCTGAAATTACAGGAATATCCTCAGTGTAAAAACCACTTAAAAATAATAAGCCGTTTTCGTTCAAACAATCAACATAGGTTTGCATATCGTTCAATAAAATGTTTCGGTTGATATTAGCAATGATGATGTCATATTTTTTTCCAACCAATAAAACTGCATCACCTTCATACACTGAAATATGCTTGCAGTTATTGCGTTCAGCATTTTCGATAGAATTTAAGTAACACCAATTGTCAATATCAATAGCATCAATTGGTTGAGCACCTTTCATTTCGGCTAAAATGGCTAAAATAGCTGTTCCGCAACCCATATCTAGGGTTTTTTTATTGGTACATTCCGTTTCAAGAATGTGTTGAATCATCATGTGTGTCGTTTCGTGATGACCCGTTCCAAAACTCATTTTAGGTTCTATAACAATATCATATTCAGCATTTGTCTTTTCGTGAAAAGGAGCTCTCACATGACATTTTCCGTCTACTTCAATAGCTTCAAAGTTTTTTTCCCATTCTTCGTTCCAATTTACCTGTTCAATTTCTTCAAACGAAAATGAAATAGTAAATTCAGGATTCGATAAAATTTGAATATCTTCTAATATGTTTTCATCCCACAAATCTTTTTGTACAAAGGCCGAAATTCCGGTTTCGGTTTCAATAAAACTTTCAAACGCTTTTTCACCTAATTCGGCGATTAAAATTTCACTACCCAATTCTAAGGGGCTAATTTGGAAATGATATCCAATATAGATGTTTGACATAACATTAACTTTTTTGCAAAGGTACTATTTTGTCGTAAAAAATATGTTTTTATCATTCTTTTAGTTTTATCAATAAATTCAAAGTGATATATACAGTAATTAAATAAGGATATTTCTAAATCTAAAAATGATTACCTTTGTGTACTATTTTTATATTACATGATACATATTGGAGATTACAATACCTTACGAATATTAAGAGATACAAAAGTGGGTTTATTTTTAGGAAGTGAAGAAACACAAGAAGATGATGTTTTATTACCTAATAAATATGTTCCAAAAGAATTTTCTATTGGCGATGATTTAACGGTATTTATTTATTTAGATCATGAAGAACGCCCTGTTGCTACCACACTGAAACCATATGTCAAACTGAACGAATTTGCCCATTTGAAGGTAAATTACATGAATCAGTTTGGTGCTTTCCTTGATTGGGGATTAGAGAAAGATTTATTTGTACCGTTTAAAGAACAAGCACGCCCTATGGAAGTAGGAAAACGTTATTTGGTTTACATGCATTTAGATGAAAAAACCAATCGATTAGTAGCTTCAAGTAGAACAAATAAATATTTATCGAATGAAAATGTTGATTTGGAACCTAATGAAGAAGTACATATTTTAATTTCACATATTACTGAAGGTGGAATCAATGTCATTATTAATCAGAAATACAAAGGGTTAGCTTATAAAAACGAAGTGTATACTGAGGTAAAACCAGGAATGAAAACTATTGGTTACATCAAAAACATTCGCCCTGACGGAAAAATTGATGTGCTGTTGCGCAAAGTAGGAGTAGAAGCAATTGAACCATCGTCGCAAATTATTCTAGACGAATTAAAAGCAAATCGTGGCTTTTTGCGATTGACGGATAATTCGCACCCTGAAGATATTAAAACGGTATTGAAAATGAGTAAAAAAACCTTCAAAAAAGCCGTTGGAAGTTTATACAAACAACAATTAATCGAAATCAAAGAAGACGGAATTTATTTGGTGTAACATGACAAAAAAGAATAAATTGTATCTTGTGCTAAGCATAATCGTTTTTATATTAACGTTTGTTGCTATTTTTCAACAGTTTGAAACAATACATTTTATTGGCTTTGAAACCAAAATAATTTGGATTCCTATTTGGATTGCGATAGTCGTTTTACCGCTTTTAAATTTGTATGAAATTACTGTTAATACAGAAGAAAGAAATGGGTTTTATTGGCTAAGTTTACTCATCAATATAATCACAATTTTATTTATGATTAGATATTTTAAGCTAGAATTACTTCCTTAATTATTCACCTTCACTATCATTAAATTCAAATGGATAATCACCAAATATAGGCGCTAACCGCTTCGTTTGGTATGGTTTTTTTGAAAACTTGTTTGAAATAGCAATAATAGTTACCGAGTCTTTTTGTAAAGTAACATAAGACGAAGTATTGCCATGCCACCATCCGTTGTGAAAATAATAATGTTGCCCGGTTTCAAATTCTAACATGCGTATTCCTAAACCATAATTTTTGGTACCTTTTCTTTCATAACTATACCCTTTAAACATTTCAGATTTCATTTTCTTGCTTAAAAAATCTTCAGAATATAAGGCTAAGTCAAATTTTAATAGATCGCGTGGTGTAGAATAGATATTTTTATCGCCATACACTTGATCTAAGAATTCAAAAGCCAATCGCAAATAATTGTTTTTATAGGACTGACATATATTGTCCTTATTTTTTAAATCATCAAACACAAAAGTATTTTTCATGCCTAGCGGATCAAATATCATTTCTTGCAATACTTTTGGATACGATTTTTCAGTAACCTTTTCAATGATTAAAGCTAAAAGAGCATAATTGGTATTGCAATAGCCAAATCGTGTTCCTGGCGATGATTCTAAACCGATGTTCTTTGTGGCTAATAGTGTTAATACGTCCTGATTGGTAAGATTTTTATTTTTATTCCAAACTTTTTTATTATCAGTAAAGTAAGCATAATTGCGCAGTCCACTTCGATGGTTGAGCAACATTCTTACCGTTGTTTGGTTGTGCGGAAATTCTGGAAGATATTCAGTAACGAATTCATCTAATTCTATTTTATCTAGATCTACTAATTTTAAAACAGTAACAGCAGTAATTACTTTACTCACCGACGCAAGATGAATTGGTGTATCCTTTTTTATGGAATCTCTTTTTTCTTTATAAGCAAAACCACTATAGTTTTCATATAAAATTTCTCCATTTTTGGCTACTAAAAACCCGCCACTAAAATCTTTTGAATTGAATTTTTTATTGTAAAAATATTCAATATCATCGGACATTTTTTTCTTGTAAACGGTGCTTAATGGGGTGAAATTAACTGCAAATTCAGAAACGTTTCCATCTTTATCTTTTAGAGTAGATTCGTTCTTTTCGTCAGGTTTTTTTTCACAATGGATAAATAATAGACTAAGGCTTATAATTAAAATTCGTTTCAACATATGTTTAGTTCTTTATCGTAATATTTGGGTTGATTTCTAGTAATTTGGCAATAAATTGGTCTCTCTTTTCAGGTGAGATAAATATATCGTCGTATTTGTGATAAACAATTTCAATGCCTTTGTGATGAAAGCCCGGTTTGTAAAAATTTGTTTTCATCATAGAATTGGAATATTTTATAGTTCTAATTTCTGAAATTTTAATTTTTGTTTTGTAAAAAAACATAGAAACAAGTAATACGTTTTCTTGAATTTCGTAATAAGTAGTAAAAAAGGTAACCGTAATTAATACACTTAAAAATGAAATTAGAATACCAATTGGTGCCAAAACCGTTTCAATAGAATCTCCTGATAAAAAAGCAATAAGCGATACGAGAACTGCAGGAAATAGAGGTATAAAAAAATTAATTTTACTAAAGTCCGATTTGTATTTCATGTATTGTTTTACTGTTTTTTTTGGACAAATTACATTCTAAAAATAGTAATTAATTACGAATTTATAAAAATGTCATCTGCTTTTGCAAATTAAAGTATTTTTGAAGTATTTTTGATAAAAATTATTAAAAATGTCAACTATCAATTGGAAAACCGTTCGAGAATTTGAAGATATTACGTATAAAAAATGTGATGGCGTAGCCCGAATTGCTTTTAATAGACCCGATGTTAGAAATGCTTTTCGACCTAAAACCACTAAAGAATTAATTGAAGCTTTTTATGATGCCCAAGAGGATACGTCAATAGGGGTGGTGTTACTTTCGGCAGAAGGACCAAGTTCAAAAGATGGAATTTGGAGTTTTTGTAGTGGAGGCGATCAAAAAGCTCGTGGACATCAGGGTTACGTAGGCGAAGACGGTTATCATCGTTTAAATATTTTAGAAGTACAAAGAATGATTCGGTTCATGCCAAAGGCAGTTATTTGTGTAGTTCCTGGTTGGGCTGTTGGTGGCGGACATTCACTTCATGTGGTTTGTGATTTAACATTAGCCAGTAAAGAACACGCTATTTTTAAACAAACCGATGCCGATGTAACCAGTTTTGATGGTGGCTATGGTTCGGCTTATTTGGCAAAAATGGTCGGACAGAAAAAAGCTCGTGAGATTTTCTTTTTAGGCAGAAATTACTCGGCACAAGAGGCGTTTGAAATGGGAATGGTAAATGCTGTTATTCCGCATACTGAATTAGAATCAACCGCTTATGAATGGGCACAAGAAATATTAGCAAAATCACCAACATCTATTAAAATGCTAAAATTTGCCATGAATTTAACCGATGATGGCATGGTAGGGCAACAAGTTTTTGCAGGTGAAGCTACACGTTTAGCGTATATGACTGACGAAGCAAAAGAAGGAAGAGATGCGTTTTTAGAAAAGCGTAAGCCCAATTTTGAAAAGAAATATTTGCCTTAATAGAAGTTAGAATATAAAAATAGAATGACAAAATTTATAAACGAAAACATAGAAATTAACGAATTACCAAATTTTGAAGAAGTTCAATTGAATCCCTTGCAATCTAAGTACTTTAATGTAATTGCAATCAATTTGAGCCTTTTTAACTTTTTGATTTTGATTCTGTTTTTTGTATTTTCTTATTTTAAAGAAGATCTTTTTTCAAATAGGGTTTGGATGATTATGGGAATTGCCATTTCGATTTTAATTAGCTTTTCATATCCACTTGCAAAACTTAGTTTTAATAATAAAGGATTCGCTTTTCGAACCCATGACGCTATCTATAAAGAAGGATTAATTTCTGAAACAACTACAATTATACCTTTCAATAGAGTGCAACATGTAGCCTTGCATCAAGGATTTATATCTAGAAAACTCGGTTTAGCTTCTATCGAATTATTCACAGCAGGAGGAAGCAGTTCAGATATTGAAATTCCAGGATTGCAATTAGAACAAGCTCAAAAAATTAAAAATTTAGTTTCTCAAAAAATAAATCCAACATTAGATACTAACGAAACTGACCCTACAGCACCAGTAATTTTAAGAATTTAATGAATAATTTAACTGATTTTTCACAACCACAAAGGCAGTCACTTCCTGGAATTTTTGTAATGTTTGCTAACACATTACAAAAATCGGTTCGAGCATTTTGGCCTATATTATTAATTTGGTTAGTCAAGTTTGACTCCTTAGATAAGCTTGTTTTTTTTGGAATCGTTGCAGGAGTTGTAATCTTAATTGGAATTATTTCTTATTTGCAATATCATTTTTTTACGTTTCATATTGATAATAAAAATCAGGAGTTTGTAATTCAAAAAGGCATAATAAACAAAACGAGAATAACTATTCAATTGCATAAAATTCAACAAGTAAATATCAATCAAAGCATAATTCAGCGCCTGGTTGGTGTGTATAAATTAGAAATTGACACTGCAGGAAGCGATAAAAAAGAAGCCTCAATAAGTGCTATTTCGCATGATTTGGCTACCATTTTAAAAGATCGATTAATTCACCATTCACAACTTGAAAATAATGATTTAATTATAACAAATCAAGAAGAAAATGCGCCAACTTCATTGATAAAAATCGGATTATCAAGTTTAATTAAAATTGGATTCACTTCAAATTATGTTAAGAGTTTTGCATTATTGTTTTTGTTTTTTTCAACAATAATTGAAAATTTACGCCAATTATCAGATAGTACTCAAATTAACGAAGATCAAGTTACAAACTTTTTAGATAAGTTACCTATGCTAACTTCTATAGCAATAGTAATATTTAGTATTATTGGATTAGTAATGGCTGTTAATTTGGTGAGAACAATTGTAAAATATTTTAATTTTACGATTCAAAAGAGCAGGCAAGCAATTATTTTAACTTATGGTTTAATTACAACAAAAAGTACCTTGTTGAACCCTAATAAGGTTCAACAATTAAAAATCACACAAAATTATTTTCAGAAACAATTTAATGTTACAACAATAGAGATAAATCAAGCATCAAGTAATCTAGAAAAGGTTAAAGAAAAAGATAAATTACAAATTCCGGGCTGCACAGCTGGCGAAAGAGATGCCATTTTAACTTTATTATTTGGACAGCTTCCAATTAAAGAAATATCATATTTACCTAATTGGAGAAAATTAGCAATAAATACCTTTTTCTTAATGATAGTTCCAATTTTAATTGTCTTATTTCTAAATCGTAAAACGGAATTTGTAACATGGACAGACTTGTCTATTTATGTTTCTCTTTTCATAGTTTTTTCAGGACTACTACTTTGGTTTTCTTATAAAAATTATAGATTAAGCGTTTCAAAAGACTTTATTATCAAGCAAAATGGTGCTTGGGATATTGAAAATACAATTGTTGAACCCAATAAAATTCAAGCTATTACAACTCAACAATTCTTTTGGCAAAAAGCAACAAATATTGGTTCTGTAACCTTATCAACTGCTGGTGGAAACATTAATTTTACCACAGGAAATTATTCTGAAATTAAAACATTAGTAAACTATTGGTTGTATCAATTGGATACTACAAATAAAAATTGGATGTAATATTATGGAAAAGTTAATCACAAATGAAAAACTTCTTTTAGCTTTAAGTAGTTCAATGCTTTTGTATTGGTTACTTGGAAAAATAACAGATATATATCAGATTACTGTTTTAGGTGTCATTTATGAAATTCTTTGGCTTCCAATGTTAGCTTTGTTGTTTCTTTTGCCAATTATAAATACCTATGCAATTTTTAAGAACAAGAATAGTTTGTTTCTTTATTTTAATTTGGCACTAAATATAATTACAATATTAATCGTTTTCTTAGTTTAATGAAAAATAAAATAAAACCCTGGATTCAAGCCGCTAGACTTCGCACTTTGCCACTTTCTATTTCTGGAATTTTGGTAGGAAGTGCGTATGCGTATTACCAACATACATTTGAATGGATTATTTTTGTATTGGCATTATTTACCACGTTGTCTTTTCAAATACTGTCCAATTTTGCTAACGATTATGGCGATGGCATAAAAGGAACAGATGCCAATAGAATTGGCGAAAAACGCTTAGTAGCTTCGGGTGAAATTACTTCTACCCAAATGAAAAAGGCAATTATCATCAACTCGGTTGTAGCCTTTGTTTTAGCCGTAGCTTTAATTTATTTTGCTTTCGGACAAGAAAATTTTGTGTATTCGGTTACTTTTTTAGTTTTAGGAATAGCTTCAATTGCCGCAGCCATAAAATACACCGTTGGAAATAACGCCTATGGATACAGCGGCTTTGGCGATGTATTTGTTTTTATCTTTTTCGGGTTAGTAGCCGTTGTTGGAAGTAATTTTTTGTACTCGCAAAGTATCGATTTGAAATTATTTCTTCCCGCTACGGCTATTGGAATGTTAAGCACCGCTGTTTTAAACTTAAATAATATGCGCGACATTGAAAATGACCGAATCGCAAATAAAAATACGTTAGTGGTGAAGTTTGGATTGAAATTTGGACTATGGTATCAAAGGGTATTGGTTTTTCTCCCTATTATACTTTACTTACTCTTTTTAAATAATTTTAAAAATGGTCCCTTAGGGTTTTCAATTTTATTTTTCTATTTAGCAATATCACACAATAAAACTATAACAAAAATAGTTGAAAAAAATTCTCCAAATGAATTTGATCCGCTTTTGAAAACGGTCGCTTTGACTACTTTTTTCTTTGCCATTTTATTATCATTAAAATTAATTACAACGTAAATCTTGACGATTAAATAAATAATAACTATGAAAATAACATTTTACGGGCACGCGTGCTTGGGCATTCAAATCAACGATATTCATATTTTGGTAGATCCTTTTATTACAGGAAATGCTAAAGCGTCGCACATTTCTATAGACGAAATTGAAGCCGATTATATATTGTTAACGCACGCACATCAAGACCATATTTTAGATGTGGAAGTCATTGCCAAACGAACAGATGCAGTAATTGTTTCTAATTATGAAATTGCTTCTCATTATGGAACTAAAGGGTTTCATTATCATCCAATGAATCACGGCGGAAGTTGGGATTTCGAGTTTGGGAATGTTAAATACGTAAATGCAATTCATACATCTTCTTTTCCTGATGGGAGTTATGGTGGGCAACCTGGCGGATTTGTAATTGAAGGCGAGCATAAAAACATTTACATCGCTGGCGATACGGCTTTAACAATGGATATGAAATTGATTCCGCTGCGAACCAAATTAGATTTGGCTATTTTGCCTATCGGAAGTAATTTTACTATGGATGTGGATGATGCTATTATAGCTTCAGACTTTGTAGAGTGCGATAAAATACTAGGCTATCATTACGATACGTTCGGTTATATCGAAATTAATCACGAAGAAGCCAAACGTAAATTCTTCCAAAAAGGAAAAGATTTAATGTTATTAGAAATAGGACAAAGCATCGATTTATAAACTTTGGTATCAAAATTGCTTAATAATAGAAAAACTATTTCATGAAAAAAATATTCTTATTCCTGCTTATTACTCAAATTTCTTTTGCTCAAAAAGATGGTTTTTGGGATAAAGAACGCGCGTTTACTAAAGAAGTTAAACTTTCATCGGGCAACCGAACGTTAGTAAAAATTGACGATTTGCCTGAGGGTGCCTCTGAATTTGTATTCCGAATTTCACTAATTGATGAAAACGGAAAAATCACAAATAGCTTGGCATCTGTTTTAAAAGCCATACCCGATCCAACAGGTATTAGTCAAGGCGCTGCAGGAGCTCTTTTTTTAACTAATTCTCTTTCTGGTGACGATACTTGTGTTTATGGAATTTACACGTCTGAGAAGGCCGGAAATCAGTTTTTAAAAGACGGAAAGTTAGAAACGGCTTGTTATTTTAGTAAAGAACCCATAAATAAAGACAGTAAAGTAATTTCTATTAAAAATACAAAATGTTTTGAAAACACACCAAATATATGGTTTGCTTTTGAAAATAAAAATTGGGTATTAAGCACCAAAATAGTATTGGAAGTAGTGTCTTGGATAGATTATAAAGCTAGTAGAGGTTGGACAAAACATAATAAAAAAGAACTTGAAGCAGAAATTACAAGATTGAATTTTGTAAATTCCCTTACTAAAAAAGAAATTTTTTTGGGAGAATTAATCAATTTAATTACTGATAAATACAAATTTAATGAGTTTAAGGATTTTTTATCATCTGAAAAAACAAATATAATTCAGAATCTTTCCCTTCAAGCTATTCAAAATACCAAACAAATGCACGATTTTTTAGAATTTAAAAGAAAAACAGCTTGGGATTTTTATAAGAAAGGTGAATATCAAAAAGCAATTAGTTTTATTCAAGATGAAATCATAGAAAATAAATGGGCTCAAGCAAAAGATTATAGTGCCCTTGGAGATATTTATATTGAAACCAAACAGTTTATTGTGGCAAAAGAATCTTATTTTAAAGCTACTGAATTAGATTCAAATCACTTATGGTATCAATTAAAGTACGCTAATGCCTTGGTGTTTAATGATGAACTTTCTGAAGCAAAAGAAATCCATAAAAAATACAAATCTAATAATATAGATGCAAAAACTTCTTGGACTCAACAAGCTAAATTTGATGTAGCTTTTTACAAATCAAAAGGTTTGAATGTTGATGATTTTAAGAAAATTTTGAGAATTTTAGAATAAAAATCTTCGTGAATTAGCGTCTTCGTGGCAATAAATATGAAAGCAACCTATAAAAAATACATCCTTAATTTCAAACGTCCAAGCGGTACTTCAAGAGGTATTATGACCGAGAAAGAAACCTGGTTTTTACTTTTGGAAGAAAACGGTAAAACTGGAATAGGTGAGTGTGGTTTATTGCGCGGCTTATCTATTGATGATCGACCAGATTATGAAGAAAAACTACAATGGGTTTGTGAAAATATTGATTTAGGAACAGATAAATTGTGTGACGAATTAATCGAATTTCCATCGATTCAATTTGGAGTAGAAATGGCGTTTCTATCGTTACAATCCAAATCTCCTTTCGAATTATTTCCTTCAACATTTACACAAGGAAAAGATACTATGTTGATTAATGGATTGGTTTGGATGGGTGAGGAGTCTTTCATGAAAACCCAAATTGAAGAAAAATTAGCACAAGGATTTTCGTGCATTAAATTGAAAATCGGAGCTATTGATTTTGAAAAAGAACTGGGATTATTGCGATTTATTCGTCAAAATTTTGATGCAAAAACCATTGAAATTCGTGTAGATGCTAATGGTGCATTTAGTTCAAATGAAGCTTTATATAAATTAAATCAACTATCTGAATTTGAATTACATAGTATAGAACAGCCTATTCAAAAAAATAATACTGACATGATGTCAGAATTATGCGGAACAACACCAATTCCAATAGCTTTAGACGAAGAATTAATTGGGGTATTCGCTTATGAAGATAAAGCCAAGCTTTTAGATGCTATACAGCCACAATATATTATTTTGAAACCCAGTTTTATTGGCGGTTTTAAAGGAACTTTAGAATGGATAGCATTAGCTGAAAAACGAAATATTGGTTGGTGGATTACTTCTGCTTTAGAAAGTAATATCGGATTAAATGCAATTACACAGTTTACGTACACGTTAAATAACAAAATGCCTCAAGGTTTAGGAACGGGCGGATTGTATACGAATAATTTCGATTGCCCATTGGAAATTGAAAACGGACATATTCAATATAATCCAGGTATAAATTGGGATGTTTCTAATTTAGGTTTACAACTTTAATCTTCTTAATTTTGTTTTCTGAAATCATATATCGTTAATCTTCATTCAACAATCAAATGTTTCGTTTAAAATTACCAACTGATCCAAGATGGGCTAACATAGCTGAAGGAAATTTAGAAGAAATTCTTACTGATCACGCTTGGTGTGAACTGAAAGCGTCATCCAATGCAATTATGTTAATCAATATGTTGCCTGAATTTACTGAAATTACAACTGAATTAACCTCAATTGCAAAAGAAGAAATGGATCATTTTGAACAAGTACATGAAATTATCAAAGCGCGTGGATGGGTTTTAGGACGTGAACGAAAAGATAGTTATGTAAATGATTTATTTAAGTTTATGAAACCTGGAAATCGTAAGCATTTAATTGTGGAGCGTATGTTGTTTGCCGCGATGATTGAAGCCAGAAGTTGCGAACGCTTTAAAGTACTTTCAGATAATATAAAAGACGAAGAATTAGCTGTATTTTATCGTGAATTAATGATTTCAGAAGCTAATCATTATACTTCTTTCTTACAATTTGCACACGAATTAGCCGAAGAAGGTTACGACGTTAAAAAACGTTGGGAAGAATGGCTAGAATTTGAAGCTAAAGTTATTGCAAGCTACGGAAAATCGGAAACGATTCATGGGTAATTAGAGAAAAGAATATAGATTATAGAGTATAGATTATAGTGTTCTCCCAACTCTCTGCTCCTAACTCCTAACTATTCTTCGCTTCAATCCATTTGCTCATATATTTAGTACTTTGAAGACTTTGATGTTGTACAATTTGTCCTAAGAAATTTTGGTTACGGTGTGTAGTTAAATTTTCTTTAAGATATTCTACTTTATTCATGAAATCAGAAACAAATAAGTTTGTTTTAAATCGCTTTTCAATGATTTCATATCCCTTTTTTTGAGCGGTTTCCCAAAGTGATTTATTGCTATATAATTCGACAGTTTTTGCAATAAAATCAGTATCATCAGCCGCAATAAATCCGTTCCAATCTAAAGCTCCATGCATTCCTTCGGCACCCATTAAAGTAGTTACAGAAGGTAATCCCAATTGCATGGCTTCAAATAATTTTCCTTTTAAGCCTGCTCCATAAGGTATTGGCGCTAACAATATCCTTGCTTTAGAATACACGTCAATAACACTTTCGGCTCTTCCTTTAATCAAAAAACCTTCTTTTTCATTATGCAATTGTTTCGCTTTTTCTGACACATAAGCACCATACACATGAAGTTCAGCATCATGAAGTTGTTCTTTAATTGATTTCCAATGTTTTTTTAATTGTAAAACGGTTTGCCAATTGGGTTCGTGTAGAAAGTTTCCAATACTTATAAAATATTGCCTGTCTTCAAATTTGGGAGCTTTTGGATTTATTTCTCCCGACAAAAAAGGCAGGTAAAATAAAATAGAAGGATCCATTTTGAATGTTTCGGTGGCCAATTGCATTTCGTATTCCGAAATTAGTAAAGTCAAATCGCATCTATAAATCGAGGCCATTTCTCTCTTAAAAGTATCCGAAATGTAATCCTCAAAAACCAATTCTCGATTTTGTTTATAAGCGATTTCTCTTGCTTTTCGTAAGAAGTGCAAATCTTCAGTGTCAAGAATTCTTATAGCATTCGGACAATTTTCCATAACACGCCAGCCATATTGTTCTTCAATCATAAAGCGATCAAAAAGCACAACAGTCGGATTTAGTTTTTGTATAAGTAAATCAAAGCTACTATCATTCAATTGTATTGATTGGGTTGCAACCGAAATCTGATTCAAATCAAATGAAAATTCTGATGGTGAAGCCGAACATAAAAAAGTAATTGAATAATCTTGTTTTTGAAACAACGAAATAAGTTGCAGCATTCTATTTCCGGCCGCAGTAGAATTAGGCTCTGGCCAAACATTTCCTATGATTACTAATTGTTTCATGGTGTAAAAGTAATAAAATGGGGCTTTTAGACAATATCTATATGTCCTTCTGGGAGTGGGCGATAGGCATAATATTGCAAAACTTCTTCTAAGGCTAATTTTAACGCTGTATTAATAGGAACCACAATGTTTCCTAATTGAAAATCGATTTGCGATAAATTCATGTAATAGTCAGTAAATATTGGGACCGAAAGTCCTTCGTTTATTGAAATAGTTGATTGATCAAAATTCACTTTTTGACCTTCTTTGATGATTTTACAAGTAGCTAATCGAAGATTTCCATATTTGTCTTTTGTAGCTCCATAACCAAAAAGGCGGCAAATTAATCCACGGTGTTTATAGTCTGAACAACTCCCTTTATCACCTTCAAATTCCGAAAAAGGTTGGTATATATAACACTTAGTCAATTCAGGAGTTGCGTTTAGTTGATCTTGTATTGTTTCGGCTTTGCCTTTTAAATACAAATGATAAGCCCAAGGTAGAAATTCGAGTGGTGAGGCATCAATATCTGGATTGTTACAACATTTGCCACAACCAGCAACACAGCCTAGTTTTGTTTGTTCTTGAAAAGTATTTATTTCAAGTTCAAGTTGGTTGTATAACGCTTCTACTTGTAAAACACGCTCTGCTATTGACATTCTTTTTTTTCGAAGGTAGTTAATATTTTATAAAAGAAGAAATGAATTTTATTTTAATAAAAAAGCCCTGCATTGCAGAGCTTTTAGTGACCTCGACTGGATTCAAACCAGTAACCTTCTGAGCCGTAATCAGATGCGCTATTCAGTTGCGCCACGAGGCCATTTTTTGTGAGTGCAAATATAGATAATTTTAGTAGATATACAAATTGAAATTTAAAAAATAACTGCTTTTAATTTAATTATCTAAAGCTCTACAAGTTATGTAATACCGATAGCCTATTAAAGCCATTTGCCATTTTTTTGCTTTGATAGGATCTAATCCTTGTTTAGTAAAACTAGGTAAAATGATTTTGTTTATTTTGGCAAGTAATTTATACATGGTTTGATTTTTTATTAATTAATTTATACACCCACAATCCTAATAAAACACTTATGAAGCCAAGTGTTCCCATGAATAGCCAGTTGGCTTGGTAACCAAAATGATCAATAATAGTCATACCCGATTTGGCACTAAAAATGTGCGCCATACTATAGGTCATAGTAAAAATGGCCATATAACGCCCTTCATGTCCTTTTGGTGCTCTACTCATGGCAAAGGAATTTGAAAAAGGAAAAGCAAACATTTCGGCAAAGGTCATAAATAGCATCATAATGATTAAAATACCAACCCAATTGTTAATTAGCAACAGAAACATACTAATGGTCATTAACAATCCGCCTATGTTAATGGCGCGAAGTTTATTAATTTTATTTCGCTCAATATAACTTACTAACGGCATTTCTACAAAGAAAACGAGAACTCCGTTAAAGGTGAGTAAGAGACCAGTTTGGAGTTCAGATAAGTTAAATTGTTCTTTATGGTATAATGGAATGGTTGTGAATAATTGGAAAAACATAATCCCGGAAATCAAACAAATCAATAAAAATATCCAAAAAGGACCATCTTTAAATACAGAATGGGTTAGCACTTCGCCTGGATGTTCTTTATCAGTATATGCCGACTTTTTCTTCTCTTTTACTTTTATCCAAAAAATCAGAATGGCTAGAATACAAGTTGCGCCATCTACCCAAAACAATCCTTTATAACCTACGCTCATAATTAAAAGACCTCCTAGAGCTGGTCCTGCCGCAAATCCTAAATTAATGGCTAAACGCAAAAGGGTTAAAGCTCTCGTTCTGTTTTCGGGTTTTGCATAGGCTCCAAGTGAAACAAACATAGCTGGTCTAAACATATCAGCAATAACCATAATGAAGAAAATGGCGATTAATAAGCCATGATAACTGGTGATTTTTTGCAAGATAAAAAAACCAATTCCACTAGTTAATAAACTAAAAATCATTATTTTATAGAAGCCAATCTTATCTGATAATTTTCCCCCGAGCCAAGAACCAAGCATTGATCCCAACCCGAAACTTACCATAATCCATCCTACTTGACTATACGAAAAATGTAAATCTTCTTTTAAATATTTTGATAGAAAAGGAAGTACCATGGTTCCCGCACGATTGATAAAAGTAATGAGTGCAAGAATCCAAATTTCTCTTGAAAATCCTTTAAAATTATTGAAATATTTTTGAAGTGCGCGTTGTAACATAGGTACTATTGAAATGCAAATTTACGAAAGCTTAACCGATTACATTGTGAACTAATTTATATATTTTTGTAAAAATATTTACCGTGACTAAATTCATCAATTTACATACCCATCAATTTTCAAATGACAGCGAGGTTGTTGAAATAGTAAATCAATATCCGTGGGAATTTAATGCGTCAATTCCGAACTATTCTATTGGAATTCATCCCTGGTATATTGATGAAAATAGATTGGAAAACGATTTGGAAATCATCAAAGAAAAATTGCAGTTATCCGAATGTTTAGCATTGGGCGAATGTGGTTTAGATAAACGAATAGAAATTCCTCTTTCAGTTCAAATTACAGTTTTTAAAAAGCAATTAGAACTCGTACAGCAAACAAACAAACCAATAATTTTACATTGTGTAGCTGCATTTGAGGAAGTAATTGCCATAAAAAAAGAAATGAAAATAGAAAATCCTATGATTATTCACGGATTTTCAAAAAATGAACAAGTAGCTCAGTCACTATTCAAAAATGGTTTTTATCTTTCTTTTGGAAAATACTTATTGCGTAATCCAGATTTAGAAAAAGTAATTAACTTTGCACCCGAAAATCAAATTTTATTAGAGACTGATACCATTGAAGAAACTATTTATGAAGTGTATGAAAAAGCAGCTTCTATAAAAGGAATTTCGGTACAAGAAATGAAAACAATGGTTTTTACTAATTTTTCAAAAATTTTCAGTTAATTAATTAAACAATTTTACGATTCATCATTATTATGACAAAGTGGAAAGAAAGAGCAGCTTTATTATTTAAAGAGGAAGGAATTCAAAAGTTAGAAAATGCTAATGTCTTAGTTGTTGGATTAGGTGGTGTAGGAAGTTTTGCTGCCGAATTTTTAGCGCGAGCTGGTGTTGGTAAAATGACAATTGTAGATGGCGATGTCGTAGATATTACTAATATAAATAGGCAATTACCAGCATTGCATAGTACAGTTGGTGAACCAAAAGTGAAAATTGTTGGCGATCGATTAATGGATATAAATCCCGAGTTACAATTGACTCGAATTGAAGAGTTTTTATCACCAGAACGTGCCTTCGAATTAATTTCGCTCGAATTTGATTACGTTTTAGATTGTATTGATAGTGTGACTCCAAAAATTAATTTGATTTTGGCTTGTAAGCGCAAGAAGGTTAAAGTCATCAGTAACATGGGAGCAGGAGGAAAGTTTGAAGCCGACAAAGTTCAAGTACGCGATATTAGTAAAACTGAATATTGTCCGCTTGCAAAAAATGTTCGTAAGCGTTTAAAATTGGAAGGAATTTCTAAAGGGGTAAAAGTTGTTTATTCCTACGAAAGACCAGATTATTCAAGTATTAAAACAACTGATGGAACCAATTTCAAAAAGTCATTTTATGGTACTAATAGTTGGATGCCAGCACTGTTTGGTTTACATGCAGCAGAAACGGTTGTAAAACACCTTATCGGAAAAGAAAAAAGATAAATTATTGAACAGGATTTGTATTCAAGTTACTTTCAATTAATGGAACAACTTCAGCACTTTCAGGTTTTGGAGCACTAATTTTCTGTTTTACAGGAATATAAATTTCGGTTACCCATTTTGAAGGTTTTCTTTCTTTCGGCAAACTCACTTTGTAAATTTCAATTGGTTTTCCAAGATCATCTTCCGATAATCTTTTTTTATTAAGATAATTTCGTACTTCCTTCCACGCTTTTTCATTATGCGAATAATCGCCATTAAGAGTTGCTTTTACGGCTAAAAAGGAATCAAAATGTCCGCCTGAAATTTCACTGCCTTCTGTAGTTAAAATTTCTTCTTCCACTGGAACACACATTGCAAAAACGGTTTTGTTATCGCTTGTTTTTTTCGTTTTATAAATAACGAAGGGTAATCCAGTAATTTTAATGTCGTTTTTGGTCACAAAAGCAACCATGTTTTGCAACATTGCTTTTGATTTTTTTTGAAAATCTGCTACAGCACATGTAGCTTCTTGCTGAATATAATTTGTAGTATTTTTTGTAACTAATCCATTAATTTTAATCGTATAGTTCGAAATTTCATTAACTAAATAATGATCAATATTATCCAATCCTTTTTCAAGTTCACTGCCTACCACATTAGTAGCACCGCCTTTTAATACACTTAAAATTTTTAATTTTAAATCTAGTTTCCCGTTTACTTCCCAAGTAACGATGGTTCCTTTTTTTGTTTTTTTAAAATGAAATAAAGAACTGCTTTTCTCTTCGTTTAAAATAATTGTTTGTGCAATAGAATCAGTTGAAGTTAAGTTTTTATTCACCAATGAAATTTCATCTTTTTCCCAAGGACTCCAATCGTTTAAAGAATTGGTATCTGAAATAAAATGATATAAGATATCTTTTGAAATATTTATTTCTTTAGAACGCATTATTTTATAATCACCGGGTTGAGTAGCTACAAAAACTACAAAAGCGGTGGATAATAATAGAAATAATAGAAATAAATATTTAAGAATTCTCATTTTTTAGGGGTATGTTTTTCAAATGTAAGTAAAATTATTTTTTCATAAAGACTTTGATTAAAAAGAGCAGTCCTATAAAAGTTAAAAAACCAATGAAAATCCAATAGGTGCCTTTATAAAATGGTTTTAAGACCTTTAAATCTTTTCTATACACCGCTATCATTGTGATTACAAATGCAATGATAAAAAAGACTGCAAAATAAATTTGACCTGTTGAAAACATATTGAAAATTTTTACAAAAATAAGGATTAATTAGATTCTAATTTTTTATTTTTAGTAAAATAAATTCTATAGTATGCAAAATCAATTAAATGCAGTAAAATTATTTCATGAAACCTATGGACTAGGGGTTAGTACCGAAATGAAGGCCGATTTAGGAACGCTTAAAAATGAACTTCGTTTTAATTTAATGAAAGAAGAGAACGAAGAATATTTAGAAGCCGTTCAAAATAATGATATTGTTGAAATAGCCGATGCGCTTGGAGACATGTTGTATATCCTTTGCGGAACTATTTTAGAACATGGCCTCCAACATAAAATTGAAGCCGTTTTTGATGAAATTCAACGCTCAAATATGAGTAAATTAGGCGAAGATGGAAAACCTATTTATCGCGAAGATGGAAAAGTAATGAAAGGTCCCAATTACTTTAAACCTAATTTTGAAGAGATTTTAAAATAAAGAAAAGCGATTTCAAATTTGAAATCGCTTTTTTGTTTATGTGTAAATTCTTAAACCTTAACGGTCCAACCAAAAGTGTCTTCGTCTAATTTATGTTGAATATTAGTCAGTTTTTCTTTAATATCTAAAGCAATTGAGTGTTCCATCTTAGGTAATTCAAAATATTCTTCTTTATATGAAAATCCAACGATAGGATTGATAACTGCAGCAGTACCGGCTCCAAAAATTTCTTTTAAAGAACCATTTTTAGCAGCCGTTATTAATTCTTCAACGAGTACCGAACGAACTTCAACTTTGATATTTTCTCTTTTTGCTAATTCAATTACGCTTTTACGTGTTACACCATCTAAAATGCGTTCGCTTGTTGGCGCGGTATATAAAGTATCATTTATTCTAAAAAATACATTCATTGTTCCAGCTTCTTCTAATTTGGTGTGAGTAGCATCGTCGGTCCAAATGATTTGCTGAAACCCTTTTTCATTCGCTAATTTTGTGGGGTAAAATTGAGCCGAATAATTTCCAGCAGCTTTAGCAGCGCCAATTCCTCCATTAGCAGCTCTACTAAAATGTTCGGCAATAATTACTTTTACTTCGCCAGAATAGTAAGAACGTGCTGGCGATAAAATAATCATAAATCGATATTCTTGAGAAGGAGCAGCAATGACACCGTGACCGGTAGCAATCATAAAAGGTCTAATGTACAAGGTGTTACTCTTTCCTTTTTTTACCCATTCTTTTTCAATTTGTAATAGTTTTTTCAATCCACCCATGAAAATAGCTTCTGGAACTTCGGGCATGGCCATTCTAATTGCACTTTTGTTAAAGCGATTGAAATTTTCTTCTGGACGAAATAACCAAACAGCATCTTCCAAATCTTTATACGCTTTCATTCCTTCAAATATGGCTTGTCCATAATGAAAAACTTTTGCAGATGGATCTATAGTAAAAGGAGCATAGGGTTGAATTGTAGGTTTTTGCCAACTACCTTCTTTGAAATCACAAATTAACATGTGGTCTGTAAAGACGTTACCAAAAGTTAGGTTTTCAAAATCAACACTGTTAATTTTTGAATTTGAGGCTGAAATAATTTCAATATCATTTAAAGTTGTTACTTCCATTTTGAAAAAAAGTAGTTTTAATAATGAGAAAAAAACTGATTTTTGATAAATATTTTACAAACTTACTAAAAAATGACGCTTTAAAATTGCTTTGGTTGTATAATTATTAACAAACTAAAATATAAAGACTCATAATGAATACTTACTCATTAAAATCAAATTAATTTTACTGTAATTC
>ERZ888423.363-NODE-363-length-48074-cov-41.004936_pt1 | contig 48074 bp, 37 predicted proteins | sample MGYA00520523_ERZ888423 | MGnify/ENA primary metagenome ERZ888423 (study PRJEB32303, sample SAMEA104408611) | aquatic metagenome | biome: Brackish water; feature: Pelagic; material: water | place: Baltic Sea | collected 2014-06-08T10:24:00 | depth 30,27 m ... | reverse complement strand
AAAGCTTACGCCGTCCCCCACAGTGATGGAGATCTGCGTGGGTCCCGGCGGCCCGGGCCAGCATCGAACCGTCGCGCGAGCGCTTGCGCTGGGAAGATCCACTGCGCGTTCGCCTGAGCTAGGAGGACTCCTACGCCGACATCGATAAAGCGGTTCCTCTTGACGCGCTTCGCGGATCCCGCAATCGCTGAGTGGATATCGTCGTTGCGCAGAATCGTCTGCGTCAGGGTACCCCGAGAATTCGTTTGAAGAAATCGCTCGATCTTTGAAGCATGTCGGCGCGTGCGGTGGAATCGACCAGACTGTGAGCAAGGCCTTGGTAGGTGATGAGCTCCGATTCCTTGCCGTTCTCCTTCAGCGCCGCATCCATGGCCTTCGCCTGTGAGATGTCGACAGTCGCGTCGATGTCGCCGCTGAACATCAGGACTGGTGCTTTGAACGACTTGGCCTGCCGCCTCGGCGATCCCGAAACGATATGCTCACCCGTGCCGATGTAGTCTGAAACAAGGCCAAAATTCGTGAATCTTCGCGAATCTTCTTTGAGCCTGGCGAGGTCTGTCACCGGCGCCACCGCCACGATCGCCTTGAACAGGTCAGGGTCCAACACGCTTGATTGCAAAGCTGCATAGCCGCCATAAGACCAGCCGAAAACCGCCATCTTGGATCGGTCAGCGGTGCCTTGTGCGATCATCCATTTCGCTGCGTCATTGACATCGCCGACGGCGATGCGCCATGACTTGAAGCCATTGTCGACATACCAGTCATCGCCGTAGCCGGCTGAGCCGCGAAAATTGGGTTGCAGCACCGCGTAACCCAGGGCCGCGAAATACTGTGCGATCCAGTCGAATCCCCATTCATCGCGCGACGCCGGACCACCGTGCGGCATGATGATCGTCGGCAACCCTTTACCTGCGCTACCGACCGGCAAGGTCAGGTAGCCTGGGATCATCGTGCCATCGCTCGCTGGATAGCTGATCGGTTTTACGGGAGCGAGTTTGACCGTCTCTAGCGGAAGGCGCTCGGCGAAGATCTTGTTCAGCCGTTTAGCGGTCCTGTCGAAAATATAATAGGACCCTGGGTCAAGATCGGTGCCGGTGAAGACCAGAAGCTGATTTTCATCACGGCTGGCATCGATGAAGCGGATCAAGGGCTCTCCGGGCAAAGCCTTGCTCAGCTGCTGCGCGAGGGCCTTGTAGGTGGGATCGATGAAGACGGTCTCTCGCTTGTCGGTGACGATATCCACACCTATCACGCGCCTAGATCGACCAATGGTGATCAATCGACCGATATCGACTTCGTCGTGTGCCAGCACCAGCTCGGATGCCAAACTGTCGTCTAATTTGACCGTAAAAAGCGCCTGTCGACCGTCTTTTTTGCCGTAGGCGAACGCGATGTCCCGCTGCGCGTCAACCGCGACGGGCACCATCCCCTCTCCGTCGGATGTTGAAAAGACTTTCCACCGTTCGCTATCGATCGGCCTATACAGATAATTCGTGGTTCCTTTAAGGGTTCCATCGTCGAAGGTGGCAGCGATCCCCATGATCCGTACATCGCCGTTGGTATCGGCAAGGTACTCGGATACATTTTTCCTCGGAACCGCCATCCGCTTTGATTTCAGGGTCAGCGTGTTGACGAGATCGACGCCAAGCCCTTCCTTCGAAGATGCCAGTCTCGTGTCGATGGTGCTTTCCGGTATGTATTGGCGTGTCATGATGACATCGCCGGTGTCGCCTGGCGGCCAGCCGAGCACTGAGCCGGAGAATTGATTTATCCCAAGCGATCTCGTGGTCGAGCGGTTGGCGAGCGATTTGATCTCTTTACCGTCATCATTGATGGCGATGAGGCGTGTAAATCCTAGGATTATGCCGACATCTCTGGTCAGACCAAAAAGATCACAGATCAGCCGCGTGTTCGACACCCAGTCGCATTCGGTCAGGCGTAAAGGCGCTGCGTCGCTCGTCAAGATCATTTTTGCCGGAGTGCTGCCATCGGCGTTCGCGACGTAAAGACCGGTAGCGCGACCTTCGAGTGGCGCGAGGAAAGCGATCCGCTTGCCATCGGGCGATAGGCTGATGTCAGAGATGCTCTCTCGAGCGCCGAACTTCATCGCCAATTCACTTTGCCCAAACACCGGGGAGGCGCTGCAGACGAGGATCAGTGCTGCAAATCGGAGGGTTCTCATCGGGATTCGTCTCCTCAATGATATGGCTTGATCGTCTTATACCATGGGTGCTCGGACGTTGTCGCAAGCCAGTGGTTCGGTCCGCTGGATGAGCGGGTCGGTCACCGACGCCCAGCCGTCATACCTCAAAGAGCGGCATCCGCTCCGGAATCCCGCGTCCGCGCGCTGGCGCGCAGCGGGGGTGCCACCAAGCGGTGTTCCAGGACGGTGAAGAGCTGTTGTACCAGCAGCGCGAGCACGGCTGCGGGCAGCGCACCCGCCAGCATCAGCGTGCCATCGTTCAGTGCGAGCCCGGTGACGATACGCTCCCCATAGCCGCCTGCACCGATGAACGCCGCGATGGTGGCCGTACCGACATTGATCACCGCCGAAGTCTGGATGCCTGCGAGGATCGCACCGAGCGCCAGCGGCAGTTCGATGCGCAGCAGTCGTGCCCAGCGCGGCAGCCCGAGGGCCTTCGCCGAATCACGCAGTGACTGCGGGATCGCCTCCAGCCCGGCGCAGGTGTTGCGCACGATCGGTAAAAGCCCGTAGAGAAAGAGGGCGGTCAGCGCTGGCAGCATGCCGATACGCGCATATAGCGTGATCAGGAAGGCAAGCAGCGCGAGCGAGGGGATCGTCTGCACCAGTCCGACCACCGGTAGCACCCAGCGTCGTGCGGCTGCACTGCCCGCACACCAGATGCCGAGCGGGATGCCGACGAGCGCTGACAGTGCGAGCGAGGCGAACACCAGCACGAGATGTTCGCTGCTCAGACGCAAGAAATCGGCGTCGAAGAGGGCGTGCCACAGTCGACGCGTGGCTGCACCCGCAGAGGGCTGCGCGCCCGCCGCTCGCTCGCTCGCCGCGTCGGTGACAGCTTGTTGTGCGCCGTCACTCGGCAGATCGCCGGATCCGGTGCCGGCGACGAACGCCGCCGCGATCGCACCGAAACGCTCGCCGCCGATCTCAGCGCGTGCATTGAGCCTGCGCATCGTGGCTTCGTCCAGCCTGCCTTGTAGCGCGACCAGTGCGGCATGGGTGCGGGGCAGCCGCTGCTCGAGCCCGGCCCGGTAGAGCAGCACCGCGTCATAGCGCGGAAAGTAGGTGCGGTCGTCGACGAGCACGCGTAGCCGGTGGCGTTCGATCGCGGCATCGGTCGAATAGACATCGATCACATCAAGTTGCCCAGCCGTGACCGCACCGAACTTCAATCCGTGGTCGACTCCGCGTGGTGTGTCGAAGGGCAGCGAGTAGTGCGCGCGCAGCCCGCGCCAGCCGTCGGCGCGACCGATGAATTCTTGGGTGAGCCCGAAACGCAGCCCGGGGTGAGCCACGAGGTCCGAGATACGGTCGATCCCGAGGCGGGTTGCCTGTTCCTGCGCCATCGCCAGCGCATAGGTGTTGTTGAAGCCCAGCGACCGTGAGGTCGAGAGCCCCCGTTTCTGCAGCGCAAGCGCGAGCGCCGTGGCATCGGACGGGTCGTCCAGGCGCAGGATCTCGCGCGCGAGCGTACCGGTGTATTCGACGTAGATGTCGATCGATCCGGATGCCAACGCTGCTTGCACGATGCCGGTATTTCCAAGACCCTGTTCATGCCGGACCTCGGCTTCGCCGACTGCTTCTGCGGTCTGGCGCAGGATCTCGCCGAGGATGTACGACTCGGTGAAGCGTTTGCTGCCGATGGTCAGCACCGGACGGCGGGCAACCGCTCCGGCTTGGTCGACGACGACTGTGGCCTCGTCGGTGGCTGCCGCAGGTGCGGCTGGCGACAGGCTGAGCGCAAGCAGCGCAAGTGCGATCATCGTCCACCGCCCGGCAGCCAGCCCCGCTGTGCACGGATGAATTGAGTGACGAATGGATCAGCCGGACTGTCCAGAAGGTCCGTAATGGACCCGCGCTGGACGAGCCCGCCGTCTCGCATCAGCACGATGTCGTGCGCCAGCATCGCCGCCTCGTGCAGGTCGTGGGTGACCCAGATCACCGTCTTGCCTAGCGCATCGAAAAGGTCGCGCAGCTCCTGTTGCAGTCCGCTGCGGGTGATCGGATCCAGTGCCGATAACGGCTCGTCGCACAGCAACAGCGGCGGATCCAACAGCAGTGCGCGCGCGATGCCGACGCGCTGGCGCTCGCCGCCGGAGAGCGTGGACGGATACTGGTCGAGCAGGCGCGGATCGATGCCGGCCAGGGCTGTCACCGAGGCCAGCCGTTCGCTGATGCGATCGGACTCCCAGTGCAGGTGGCGGGCGAGCAGCGTGATGTTGTCGCGCGCGCTCAGGTGAGGGAACAGCCCGCCGTCCTGGATCACATAGCCGGTGCGATGGCGCAGCGCGCTGACGGTGTCCGGGCCAAGCCGTACGCCATCGATCTCGACTGAGCCCGAATCAGGCTGCAGCAGTCCGATCAACAGGCGCAGCAGTGTCGACTTGCCGCAGCCGCTGGGCCCGAGCAGGACGGTCACGCGCTGGCGCTCGAAGGCGAGGGTCAGTGGCGCCAGACCGAGGCGCGCGCCGAAGGTGCGGCTCAAGTTGTGGGTCTGGATCATCCGTCCGAGCCGGGTTCGTGTGGTGACGCTGTAACAGGCCGGTACATCAGCAATGGTACCAAAATGCTGATCGGTGCTGAGCCAGGCAGTAGCGGCAGCAATGGGGCTGCCGCGAGATGCGCTGACTGGCGTGCCGTGACCGCATGGCCACGGTACACACCGTCTGGCGTTGGCTGCGCCCGTGCCGCAGAATCAGGGGACCGGGTCCCTGTCGACCCCTCAAGCGCGGTGAACGCCCATGTTACGACTCCATGTCAACGGCAAGGACCGTCAGATCGACGACGTGGCGGACGACACGCCGCTGCTCTGGGTACTGCGAGACGAACTCAATCTCGTCGGCACGAAATTCGGCTGCGGCATCGCGCAGTGCGGTGCCTGCACCGTCCACCTCGATGGCCAGCCCGTCCGCTCCTGTCAGATCCCGGTAAGTGCCGTCTCTGGTCTGAAGATCACCACAGTCGAGGGTCTCGCCAAGGGCGAGCAGCTCTCGACGCTGCAGCAGGCCTGGATCGACCACGATGTCGCGCAGTGCGGGTATTGCCAGTCAGGTCAGCTGATGTCGGCCACCGCGCTGCTTGCAGCCACTCCCGACCCGACCGACGCGCAGATCGACAGCGCCATGGCCGGCAACATCTGTCGCTGTGGCACCTACGGTCGCATCAAGAAGGCGATCAAAGCCGCTGCTCAGTCTGGTAAGGGCCAGGCCGGCAAGGAGAGGGCGTGATGAACAGCGAGCAGTTCAATCGGATGATGCTCGGCGCTGGCTCGGGCACTGTTGCGGGTGCCGACTCCGGGATACTCCCCAATCTGAGCCGTCGCGGCTTCATCAAAGTGGCGAGCGGGGCTGCAGGCGGTCTCGTGCTCGGTCTCTCGATGGGAGCGCCGGGCGAAGCGCAGGCGCAGTCGGCGGGTCCGCCGCCGCGCCCGTTCGCACCGGGCGCGTTCGTTCGCATCGCGCCGGACGGCAAGATCACGCTGATCTCCAAGAACCCGGAGATCGGGCAGGGCATCAAGACCGGCTTCGGCGTCATCCTCGCCGAGGAGCTCGATGCGAGTTGGTCCGATGTCACAGTCGAGCAGGCCGAGGTCAATCGCGCCGTATACGGGTCGCAGATCGCCGGAGGCTCGATGTCGATCCCCCGGGCTTGGGATGAGCTGAGATACGCCGGCGCCGGTGCGCGCGCGATGCTCGTCGCCGCCGCCGCGAACCAGTGGGGCGTGCCGGCGTCCGACCTCACCACCTCCGAGAGCCGGGTCATCCACGCCGCAAGCGGCAGGACGGCGAGTTATGGATCGCTGGCCACGGCCGCTGCTGCGCTGCCGGTGCCGGACATCGGATCGATCAGACTCAAGACGCGCAAAGAATACAAGCTCATCGGCAAGCGTTTCACGGGCGTCGACAACGCCGCGCTCGTCCGGGGTCAGCCGCTGTTCGCGCTCGATGTGCAGCTCCCGGGGATGAAGTACGCGAGCATCGCGAAATGCCCCTCGGTCGGCGGCAAGGCCAAGAGTTTCAACGCCGAGGAGATCAAGAAGCTGCCGGGCATCCTCGACGCGTTCATCGTCGAGGGCACGCCGCCTGTCACGGACGTGATGAAGACGGGCGTGTTGCCCGGCGTCGCGATCATCGGCAAGAGCACTTGGGCGGTGTTCTCCGCGCGCAAGGCGCTGAAGATCGAGTGGGATACCCGCACCGCCTCGAAGGACAGCTGGACGGACTTCGTGAAGCAGGCCAAGGCGCTGTCGTCGAACGCGCAGGGCGAAGTGGTCGTCAAAACGAAGGGTGATGTCGACAAGGCGCTGAGCCCGGACAACACCGATACCAAGATCAAGACCGTCGAGGCGTTCTACCAGTTCGGCTTCGTCTCGCATGCGCAGCTCGAGCCGCAGAACACGGTCGCGTGGTTCAAAGACGGCTCGGTCGAACTTTGGGCGCCGATGCAGCTGCCCGACCCGGCGGTGGTCGCTGCGGCTGCCGATGTCCCTGCAGACCGGGTCAAGCTCAACCAGATGCGCGTCGGTGGCGGCTTCGGTCGCCGTCTGATGAACGATTTCGTCTGTGAGGCTGCCTATCTTTCGAGGCGTGTCGAGGGCCCGGTGCAGGTCGTGTGGACCCGCGAGGACGACATGCGCCACGACGCGTACCGTGTCGGCGGTTTCATGGGATACCGGGCAGGTCTCGATACGCAGGGCAAGCTTTCCGCGTTCGACGCGCACATGGTCTCGTTCAAGGACACCGCCTCGGGCAAGGTCTCGAAGGGCGGCGGCATCTCGCCGAACGAGTTCCCGGCGGACTATGTCGACGACTACCGTGCCTCGCAGTCGCTGATGCCGCTGTCGACGCCGACGGTCTGGTGGCGTGCGCCGGGCGCATGCACGATGGCGTGGGTGCAGCAGTCCTTCCTGCACGAGGTCGCTGTGGCCGCCGGACGCGACCATGTCGAGTTCCTGCTTGAGCTGTTCGGCCGCGGGGCTGGCAAGGGTACACCGCCCGCCGGGGGGCTCGATGCCGCTCGTGCAATCGGCGTGATCAAGCTCGCAGCGGAGAAAGCGGGCTGGAACAAGCCCTTGCCGAAGGGCCACCACCACGGAATCGCCTTCTATTTCAGCCATCTCGGGCATATCGCCGAGGTCGCCGAGGTCAGCGTCGACGCGAGCAAGAAGGTGACGGTGCACAGGGTGACCGTCGCGGCCGATGTGGGTCCGGTGATCAACCTCTCGGCCGCCGAGAACCAGTGCGAGGGCAGTGTGGTCGATGCGATCGGCACCATGACCCTCGAGGTCACGATCGAGGACGGCGCCGCACAGCAGACGAACTTCGACCGGTATCCACTGCCGCGTATGGCGATATCGCCGCAGGTCGATGTGCACTTCGTGCAGAGCGAGCACTCACCGACCGGTCTTGGCGAGCCGGTGTTCCCGCCGGTGGTCCCGGCGATCTGCAACGCGATCTACGCTGCCACGGGCCATCGGATCCGCACGCTGCCGGTCACCCAAGAGGGCTTCAGGCTCGGTTGAGCGAGCCGCATGCAACGCCCTGCGACGATCAAGCCTGCGACGATGAAAGCGGTGGTCACCACCGGCAACGGCGGCTACGACCGTCTCGTGTGGCGCGAGGTGCCCGTTCCCGAGATCGGGCCCGGAGAGGTGCTGCTGCGCGTGCTTGCGGCGGGCGTCAACAACACCGATATCAACACCCGGCTCGGTTGGTACTCGTCTCCGGAAAAACCTGACGGCGGCTGGAACATCGCGACGCCGTTCCCGTTCATCCAGGGCACCGATTGCTGCGGGCGCGTGGTGCAGTCGGCGCAGGATGTGGACCGCGCGCTGCTCGGCCGCCGTGTGCTGGTGCGCTCCTGCATGCGTCCGCAGGGCTTCGGCTCGATGGAGACTCTCTGGATGGGCTCGGACTTCGACGGGGCCTTCGCCGAGTATGTGAAGGTGCCGGCCGCCGAGGTGTTCGAGGTCCGCTGCGACTGGAGTGATGCGGAGCTTGCGAGCATCCCCTGCGCTTACGCCACCGCCGAGAACATGCTGCACCGCTCGCGCGCCGCAGCCGGTGAGCATGTGCTGGTGACGGGCGCCTCGGGCGGTGTCGGGTCTGCGGCGGTGCAGCTCGCCAAGCGCCGCGGTGCGCGGGTGACCGCGATCGCAGCGGCATCGAAGTCCGAGGCCGTGCGCGCGCTCGGCGCCGAGCGGGTGATCGACCGCGACCACGATGCCGTCGCTCTGCTCGGCGAGGAGTCGGTCGACCTCGTGGTGGACATCGTCGCCGGTCCGCACTTCGGCGCGATGTTGAAGCTGCTGCGGCGCGGCGGCCGCTATGCCTCGTCGGGCGCGATCGGCGGGCCGCTCGTCGAGCTCGACATGCGAAGCGCGTACCTCAAGGACCTCACGCTGCTCGGCTGCACCGCCTGGGACGAGCCGGTGTTCCCGAACCTCATCGGCTACATCGAGCGCGGTGAGATCCGGCCGCTCATCGCCGACACTTTCCCCCTCGAGCGCATCGCCGATGCCCAGCGCGCGTTCCTCGAGAAGCGTCATGTCGGCAAGTTCGTACTGATCGCGCCTCACGATAGCTGACTGCACGGCGTATACCGGTCCTCCATGCCGCGCATCCCGATGATCACGTAGTAGCCGACGCGTGGACGGTGGCATGATATCGCCATGAGTCTTCCTCGACTTCAGCGATCGCTTGCCATGGCGGATGAGGTGCTGCGGATGTCGGGACTCGAGGGCGAGCTCCGGATCGCGACCAAGCGCTCGCCGTATCCGACCCTGCACCCGTTTCGCGAGGAAAGCATCGCGCGTGTGGTGGAGGCTGTACGGTGCCGCCGGGGATGGGTCTGATCTGATGAACGGACAGCAACGAGCTCCTGCTCGTTTCACCTCCGTCGAAGTGCGTATCGACGAGGCGGCCCGTGCGCTGCTCGTACGCCTACCGGCGCAGGGACCGTGGGCGGCCGGTGTCGAGTTCCTGGTGTTCGGGCTCAAGCAAGGCTGGGCGGCGCTCTACGGCGGTGCCTTGCTCGCGCTGCTGATGGCGACGGCGCTCTGGTATCCGGCGGACGCGGCACTGTCACGCTACGATTTCCTGTTCGGCTGCGCGCTGGCGATCCAGGGGGTGATGCTGGTCGCGCGGCTCGAACAGCCGGCCGAGGCCTGGGTCATCCTCATCTTCCATCTGGCCGGCACGGCCATGGAGGTGTTCAAGACCGCCGCGGGTTCCTGGACCTACCCGGAGGACAGCGTATTGCGGATCGGTGCGGTACCCCTGTTCTCGGGCTTCATGTACGCCGCGGTCGGCAGTTATCTCGCGCGCGTGATGCGGATCTTCGACATGCGTTTCGACCGCTATCCGACCGCCTGGGCCACGTTCCTGCTGGCTGCGGCCGTATACGTCAATTTCTTCGCCCATCATTTCATCCCGGACGGGCGCTGGCTGCTGTTCGGGTTGACGGCGCTGCTCTTCGGGCGCTGCACCGTCCACTATCGGGTCTTCCGCGGCAGGCACCGAATGCACCTGCTGCTCGGCTGGTTCCTCGTGGCGCTCTTCATCTGGATCGCGGAGAATATCGCGACGTTGTCCCGGGCCTGGTTGTATCCCGACCAGCTCGACGGCTGGGTGCCGGTCAGCCCCACCAAACTCGGTTCCTGGTACTTGCTGATGATCGTCTCGTTCATGTTGGTGACGATCGTGCATCGGCCTCGACCCATGGATGAGCCGTCTTGACCTCTCGTCCGTGGGCCTTGTCGATGAGCCTTGCACTCATCGTCGGGGCGACCATCACGGTCCTCTGCTCCCGCTCGGCGGTCGCGTCGACCCCGCTGCCTGCGCCCGTCGCGCAGGTCGCGCGTGCGTTCAAGGTGCCGGAGTCCGCGGTCAGCGTCTGGGTGCAGCGCATCGGCGAGCCCCAGCCGCGGGTCGCGTTCAATGCCGATATGCCGCGCAATCCGGCTTCGGTGATGAAGCTCGTCACGAGCTTCGCAGCGCTTGAAGCATTAGGTCCGGCCTTCACTTGGAAGACCGAATTCCATCTCGCACAACCGTTGCGGCCGGACGGTTCGACGGACGAGCTCTGGGTGCGCGGCGGTGGTGATCCGTTCCTCGTCCTCGAAGACCATTGGAGGATGCTGGGCGCGCTCCGCGAGCGCGGCCTCACACGCATCGAGCGCAATCTCGTGTTCGATGTGTCCGCGTTCGACCTGCCGCCGGAGGATCCGGGCGCGTTCGACGGTCAGCCCGACCGCATCTACAACGTCTTGCCGCATCCGTTCCTGGTCAACTTCAACGCCGTGCGCTTCCGCATCCAAGCTCGCACGCAGGGCGGCGTCGAAGTGGCCGCGGTGCCGGCGTTGCCGAATCTGCGGATCGATAATCGATTGCAGCGCGGTGCGGGCGCCTGCGGCGGCTTCCAGAACGGCGTGGTGTTCGCGGTCCGCGATGACACGCGCCGCGACAACGCCGTGCTCGAGGGTCGCTTCCCCGCGGCCTGTCGGGAATACGAACTGTCGCGTACGGTGTTGCAACCGGAGAGCTACGCTTGGGGCCTCTTCGATCTGCAGTGGCGGCAGCAGGGCGGAGAGCTGAAAGGCGGCTGGCGCGTCGGCGTGCTGCCGGCGGACATCGGTACGCCGTTCCATGTGCATCGATCGCGACCGCTCGGTGAGATCATCCGATCCGTCAATAAATCCAGCAACAATGTCATGACCCGACATCTGGAACTCGCGCTCGGCGCCGAGCGCTACGGCAGACCCGCGACACCCGCCAAAGGTCAACGCGCGATCCTCGATGTGCTGCGTGAACGCGGCGTCGACACGCGGGGTATCGTGATCGGCAACAGCGCAGGTCTTTCCCGCGAGGGTCGCATCACAGCGCGGCAGTTGAGCGCGATCCTCGGGGCGGCGTGGAACAGCCCCTATATGCCCGAGTACGCCTCATCGCTCGCTCTCGCCGGGCTCGACGGCACGATGCGTAACCGCTTCCGCAATTCGCCGGCGACGGGGCGGATGCACATCAAGACCGGACGGCTCGACGATGTCTCAGCGGTGGCGGGCTATGTCACCGCCGCCTCCGGTCAGCGCTTCCTCGCGGTCGTCTTGGTCAACGCACCTGACGCCCATCGCGGGTCGGGTGAAGAACTGCAGGACGCCTTGCTGCAGTGGGTCCACGACCGTCATTGACGGGTCTCGCCGACGACTTCAACATACCGCCACGGTGTCCACGCATCGTATCCCGCTCCACATCCCAAGGATTCGACCCATGACAGCATCCGTCCGTTCCGGCCTTCGTGCAGGGTTTCCGATAGCGCTCGCCTCCTTTATTTTGACGATACCGGCGTCCGCGGAATCCCCCGAGATCGGCGCGTGGGGTTTCGACACCGCGGGCAAAGACACGGTCGTCCGTCCGGGCGACGATTTCTTCCGCTACTCGGGCGGCGGGTGGATGCAGCGCGAGACGCTGCCGGCCGACCGCACGCGCTGGGGCACCTTCGACAAGCTCGCCGATCGTGCGAGCCTCGACACGCGCAAGATCATCGAGGACCTCGCGGCGAACCCGGCTGCCGAGGGAACCCCGCAGCGCAAGATCGGTGACTACTACCGCGCCTACATGGACACCGCGGCGATCGAGGCGCGCGGCCTCGCGCCCGTGCAGCCCGTGCTCGACGAGGTCCGTCAGCTCGCTTCCCACGCGGACATCGCGCGGGTCATGTATCGGCCCGATGTCTCGGTCACCGCGCCGATCGTCGGTCGGGTCTCCATCGACCAGAAGAACCCCGACCGTCATGTCGTCACCGTCACCCATGCGGGTCTCGGTTTGCCCGAGCGCGAGTACTACCTGCGCGACGATGCGCAGTTCCGCGAGATCCGCGACCAGTACCGTGCGCACCTCGCGCGGCTGCTCGAGCTCGGCGGCGTCGCGCGCGCAGAGGAAGCCGCTGGGGCCGCAGAGCGCATCCTCGCGCTCGAGACCGAGATCGCGAAGCTCCATTGGCCGGTCGCCAAGCGCCGTGAGCGCGAGCTGACCTACAACCTGCGCACGCGCGCGCAGCTCCTCGAGATGACCCAGGGTTTCCCGTTGACGGAAGCCCTAGAGTCCGCCGGATTCGGGAAGGCGCAGGAGTTCGTGGTACGCGAGGCGGATGCGATGGCGCCTTTGGCGGCGCTGTTCCGGCAGACCCCCGTCGCCACCTGGCGCGAGTACATGGCCTACCACTACCTGCGCAGCAAAGCGTCGGTCCTGCCGCAGGCCGTGGACGACGAGGTCTTCACCTTCTACGGCAAGCAGCTCAACGGCCAGCCGGAGCAGCGGCCGCGTTGGAAGCGCGGCGTCGACGCCGTCGACGATGCGCTCGGCGAAGCCGTCGGTCAGGTCTATGTCGAGCGCCATTTCAGCCCCGACTCCAAGGCGCAGATGTCCGCGCTCGTCGAGAACCTGCGCAAGGCCTACGCGCAGCGGATCCTCGCGCTGCCGTGGATGACCGACGAGACCAAGAAAGTCGCCCTCGAGAAGCTCGCCGCGTTCCGGCCGAAGATCGGCTACCCGGACCGTTGGCGCGACTACTCCGCGCTCGAGGTGTCGGCGTCCGACGCGTTCGGCAACGCCCGGCGTGCTGAGCTCTTCGATGTAGAGCGCTCGATCGCCAAGCTCGACAAGCCGACGGACCGCGATGAGTGGGGCATGACGCCGCAGACGGTGAACGCCTACTACAGCCCGGTGTTCAACGAGATCGTGTTCCCGGCCGCCATCCTGCAGCCGCCGTTCTTCGACCCGGCGGCCGATCCGGCCGTCAACTACGGCGCCATCGGCGGCGTGATCGGCCACGAGATGGGACACGGCTTCGACGACCAAGGGTCGAAGTCGGACGCCCGCGGCGTGCTGCGCACCTGGTGGAACGAGCGTGACGAGACGGCCTTCAAGCAACTCGGCGACCGTCTCGCCCAGCAGTATTCGCAGTTCGAGCCCTTGCCCGGACTGCGCCTGAACGGGCGGCTGTCGCTCGGCGAGAACATCGGCGATCTCGGCGGCCTGTCGGTCGCGTTCGAGGCCTATCGGTTGTCGCTCGGCGGACAGGCCGCGCCGGTCGTCGACGGTATGACGGGCGACCAGCGCTTCTTCCACGGTTGGGCGCAGGTGTGGCGGACGCTGTTCCGCGAGCAGCGGCTGCGCAATCAGATCATGACGGGGCCGCACAGCCCGGCGGAGTTCCGCGTCAACGGTGTCGTGCGGAACCTCGACGCTTGGTACGAGGCCTTCGGGGTGAAGCCCGGGGACAAACTCTACCTGCCGCCCGAGGAGCGGGTCCGGATCTGGTGATCCGATCGGACTCGACCGCGGGGGAGCGTCAGCGCGACGCCCGCAGCGTCGTGGACAGTCTCGTGAGGATGGCACCCCGCGCACGCGCGGCAAGCGCCTTGCGATCCGGCATCTCCGCGGGGTCGAACGGCTCGAGGAAATGCACCCGCACCCGCCAGGTCCCTTTGCGCGCGAGCAGACGCCACGCGTTCTGCGCGCCGGTCTCCATGCCGATCCAAGCGAGCTCGCGGCCCGGTTCGTCGCAATCGATCACCACCGGTTGCACATAGGCGGGGCGCGGCGGCGGTACCAGCATCGCGAGCAGCGAGGCCTTGAAGGGCAGCAGTCGGCGTCCATCGCTCGTGGTGCCCTCGGCGAACAACGCCAGCTTCGAGCGCGCGGCGAACTGCGCGCGCAGCGCCGCCACCTGCTCGTCGACGCGCAGCCGCTCGGCGCGGTTGACGAAGACCGTGTCGTTCATGCGGCAGAGGAAATTGAGCCCCGGCCAGAGCGCGATGCCGTGTTGCGCGACGAAGGCCGTGCCGGTGACGCTCCCGAGGATCAGCGCATCGGTCCAGCTCAAGTGGTTCGCGATGTAGAAGACGTCGCGTCGAAGGGGCTGACCCACGATCTCGACGCGTATCCCGCAGGCGCGGGTCGCCCAGCGCATGAACCAGCGGTTCCAGTGTGAGGGCCGGCCGAGCGCGCGGCAGAGCATGTGCGGCGGCAGGCAGATCGCAGCGATACACAGCAGCCATGCGCCGCGTACGAATACCCGTCTGCCACCGTCGAGATCGCGCTCGACCGCGCGCAGGAACGCGTTCAGTGCTTCGGCGGGCGAAGGCACTGGCGGGGCGACAAAGCCGCTGGTGTCAGGCAGCGGTGGCGCGGCCGGCAGGCTGGCCAGCCAGGGATCAGCTTCGGACTCGCGGACACGCACCCTCTGCACCATGGATCGATGTTGCAGTTGAACGGTTGCAACTGTGTGAAACCTGACCCACACTCAAAGAGACCCCCCCATGGCTGCGCCGACATGAACGCCGCGGAACACACGCACTACCGCACTTGCCACCTCTGCGAGGCGATCTGCGGCGTCGAGATCCGCGTACGCGGCACGGAGATCCTCTCCATCCGTGGCGACGAGCAGGACCCGTTCAGCCGCGGCCACCTGTGCCCGAAGGCGCTCGGTCTCAAGGACATCCACGAGGATCCTGATCGGCTGCGCAAGCCGATGCGTCGAACGGCGACCGGTTGGGAGGAAGTCTCCTGGGACGCGGCGCTCGACGAGGTCGCGCGGCGGCTGGTCGCCCTCCAGCGCGAGCACGGCGCCGATACGGTCGCGAGCTACCTCGGCAACCCGCAGGTCCACAACTACGCGGCACTGCTCGGCGGCGGGAAGTTCCTGCGCGCGCTGCGCAGCCGCAACCGTTACTCGGCGACCTCGGTCGACCAATTGCCGCATCACCTGTCGGCGTATCTCCTCTACGGGCACCAGTTGATGATCCCGGTGCCGGACATCGACCGCACGCAGTTCTTCCTGGTGATCGGCGGCAATCCCGTGGTCTCGAACGGTAGCTTGATGACGGCGCCCGATGTGACGCGCCGCCTCAAAGATCTCCGCGCCCGTGGTGGTCGGTTGGTCGTCGTCGATCCGCGACGCACCGAGACCGCGGAGATCGCCGACACGCATCTCTTCGTCACGCCCGGCTCCGATGCTTTGATGCTGCTGTCGATGCTGCAGGTGCTGTTCGCTGAAGGTCGGGTCGCGCCCGGCGCGCTTGCGGGGTTCATCGACGGCATCGAGGCCATCAGCGAGCGGGTAAGGCCATTTACGCCCGAGGCGACGGCCTCCTCGACGGGCATCGCCCCTGAAGTGGTCCGGCAGCTTACGCGCGACTTCGCGTCCTCACCCAGGGCGGTGTGCCACGGACGCATGGGCGTGTCGACGCAGCAGTTCGGCGCCCTCTGTCAGTGGCTGATCCAGCTGCTGAACATCCTGACCGGGAACCTCGACCGCGTGGGCGGCGCGATGTTCACGCGGCCGGCGTTCGACCTTCTCGGCCTCGGCGCCGGCTTCGGTCAGCGCGGGTCCTTCGACAAGCGCCGTACGCGTGTCCGTGGCCTGCCGGAGTTCGGCAGTGAATTCCCCGTCGCGGCGCTCGCCGAGGAGATCCTGACGCCCGGTAAAGGGCAGATCCGTGCGCTCGTCACGGCTGCTGGGAATCCGGTGCTTTCGACGCCGAACGGCCGGCAGGTCGAACAGGCGCTCGCGCAGCTCGATTTCATGGTCTCCATCGATCCATACATCAACGAGACCACGCGTCACGCGCACTACATCTTGCCGCCGACCTCCGGCCTCGAGCGCGACCACTTCGACCTCATCTTCCATGTGCTCGCAGTGCGCAACACCGTGAAGTATTCGAAGCCGTTGTTCGCCAAGCCGCCGGGTGCGCTGCACGATTGGGAGATCTTCGACCGCTTGGTCGAGCGCATCGGTGCGCACGACCCGGCACGCAGGGCGGGCTGGGCGGCACGGCTGATGTCGCGCTGGCTCACGCCGAAGCGGAGCGTGGCGCTCGGCATCCGACTCGGCAGCCGCGGTGCCGGCTGGAACCCGTTCTCGCGCGGCCTCACCCTCTCGAAGATCGCGGCGCAGCCGCACGGATTGGATCTCGGGCCGCTGGAGCCTTGCCTGCCGCAGCGCCTGAAGACACCGGGACGGCGCATCGACCTCGCGCCCAAGCCTTTGGTCGCCGACCTGGAGCGGCTGTCGAGGGCGGTGCAGGTGTCGGCGACAGCGGCAGCGACGGTCGACGCGTCCGCGGCGGGCATCCTGCGCCTCATCGGCCGCCGCGATCCGCGCACCAACAATTCTTGGCTCCACAACTCGCGGCGCTTCGTCAAAGGGCCGCAGCGCTGCACGATGCTCATACATCCGGCTGACGCGGCGGCCCGAGGGCTCACCGAAGGCGATATGGCGACCGTGACCTCGCGCACCGGCAGCGTCGACATCGCAGTGGAGCCGAGCGATGAGATGATGCGCGGCGTGGTCAGCATCCCCCACGGATGGGGACATCACCGTACTGGGATGCGCCTGCAGATCGCGGCCGCGCACGCGGGCGTGAGCGCGAACGATCTCACCGATGAGACCTTCATCGACGAGCTCTGCGGCAATGCGGCGCTCAACGGTGTGGCGGTGAGGATCGAGCGTCGGGCCGCGCGGTAAGGCGGCGGAGACCCGTCTGCCCGCTCAGCGTCCGCGGTTCAGCCAGAGGGTGAACGCCCCGGCGGTCACGAACATGATGATGCTGTAGACGGCTGCCGGGACGGACATGGTCGCGTTCTGCAGCACGGTCAGCGCGATGAAGATCGCGAGCGTGCCGTTGTGGATGCCGATCTCCATGGAGATGGCGATGGCTTGGCTGCGCGGCAGGTCGAGCAGCCGTGGCAGACCGTAGCCGACCGCCATGCTCAGCAGGTTGAAGGCGAGGCAGGCGGCGCCCACCGCCGCGATGAAGCCCGGCAGCCGGTCCCACTCGGCGAAGATGGCGGCGCCGATCACCGCCACCAGCACCAGTACCGCGAACAGCCGGATCGGCTTCTCGAGCGCGGCCGCGACCTTCGGCAAGCCGGCGCGCAGCGCCATGCCGATGAGCACCGGCAGCACGATGATCGCGGCGACCTCGATGACCTTGCGTGTCGGCGGCGGGACATACTGGTCCTGGCCGAGGAAATGCACGAGCGCTGCGTCGACGATCAGCGGCAGCGTGACGAGCGCCAGCAGGCTGTTGATCGCGGTGAGGGTGATGTTGAGCGCGACATCGCCGTGTGCGAGGTGGCTGTAGATATTGGCCGTGGCGCCGCCGGGTGAGGCGGCGAGCAGCATCAGGCCGACGGCGAGCTCGGGCGACAGCGCGAAGAGGCGCGCGATGACATAGGCGCCCGCGACCAGCACGACGGTCTGGGCGAACAGTCCGACCAGCACCGCCTTCGGATACCGGACGACGCGCGCGAAGTCCGCCACGGTGAGCGATAGGCCGAGTCCCAGCATGACGATGCCGAGCGCGACGGGCAGCAGCAGCGTGGTGACGATCGAGCTCTCCATGGTTCAGGCGAGCGGCTCGAACGCCACCACATGGTCGGTCTCGAGGCGCACGCCGATGCGCTCGCCGATGTGGTGGTCGTGGTGACTGGGGACGAGCGACAGCACCTGCGTACCGTCAGCCAGTCGCAGCGTGTAGAGGAAGTCTGCGCCGCGGAAGGCCTTGGCGAGCACCTCCGCGGTGGTGGCGCTGGCATCGTCGTGCACCACATCGTCGGGGCGCAGCAGCAGGTCCACGGTCGAACCGGGGGTGCAGGGACAGTCCGCCGCATGCAGGGCGCTTGCGGCGCCGAGCGCAGTGTCGATCGTACCGTCGGCTCGGCAACGGCCGACCACGAAGGTGCCGCTGCCCACGAACTCCGCCACGAACCGGGTCGCCGGCCGGTGGTAGAGATCGTAGGGCGTGGCCCACTGCTCGATCCGCCCCTCGCGCATCACGCCGACCTCGTCGGCGATGGCGAAGGCCTCCTGCTGGTCATGCGTGACGAGCAGTGCGGTGGTGCCGTAGCGTTTCAGGATCTGGCGCAGCTCTGCGCCCAGTTGCCGGCGCAGCTCGGCGTCGAGGCTCGACAGCGGTTCATCCAGCAGCAGCAGCTGAGGTCCGGGTGCCAGCGCGCGCGCCAACGCGACACGCTGTTGTTGGCCGCCCGAGAGTTCGTGCGGCCGCCGCGCGGCGAGCCCAGCGAGGCCCACCGCATCGATCAGCTCCAGTGCGCGTGCGCGGCGCTCCGCGGCCGGTTGGTCGTGCAAGCCGAAGGCGACATTGGCGAGCACATCGAGGTGCGGGAACAGCGCATGGTCCTGGAACACCATGCCGATACGCCGTTCGTGCGGTGGCAGCTGCACGCCGGGTGCCGTGAGCACGCGTCCGTCGGCGAGCACGCGACCGGCGTCGGCCGCTTCGAAGCCCGCGATGATGCGCAGCAGCGTCGTCTTACCGCAGCCGCTGGGGCCGAGCAGGCAGCCGATCGTGCCCGGCGCGAGCGCGAACGAGATGTCCCGCAGCACCGGAGTGCCGCCGAAAGATCGTCGTATCGAGTCGATCTCCAATTGCATCGTCTGATTCCCGGCCCTTAGCCTCGATCCGGACGGTCAGCGCGCCGCAACAGCAATGCGATGGGCAGCAGACCGACCAGCACGATCGCGAGCGCCGGCAGCGCGGCGCGCGTCCATTCGCCTTCCGAGGTGAGCTCGAAGACGCGTATGGCAAGCGTATCCCAACCGAAGGGACGGGTCATGAGCGTGATCGGCATCTCTTTCATCACATCGACGAACACCAGCACGGCGGCGGTGAGCAGCCCGGTGCGCAGCAGCGGCAGGTGCACGCGGCGCAGCAGGGCGAACCCGGTCGCGCCGAGCAGCCGTGCCCCATCGTCGATCCTCGGGGTGATGCGTCCGAGGTTGGCCTCGATCGGTGCATGGCCGACCGCCAGAAACCGGACCGCATAGGCGAGCAGCAACACGGCGACGCTGCCTTGCAGGTAGCCCGGCCAATCGCCGCCGACCGCACGGGCGGCGGACTCCAAGAGATTGTTGAGTCCCGCCATCGGCACGAACACGCCGACGGCGAGCACTGCGCCGGGCAGGGCGTAGCCGAGGGTGGCGATCCGCGCGAGACCGCGGGTCACCGGATCGGAACGCACGCGCACCGCGTAGGCGAGTGCGATCGCCAGCGTACAGACGAGCGCGGCGGCCATCAGGCCCAGTGCCATGCTGCGACCGGCCGCGGCCCACCAGTCCGCATCGAGGTCCTCCGCGGCGTGCCGGGCCGCCCACGAGAGGAGCGCGATGCCGGGCAGCAGCAGCGCGGACAGCAGCACCGAGGCGGGCAACGCGGTGGCGGCTGCCGCCCGCCAGCCGCGCAGACGAAGGCGCGGCGCAGCCGTGCCGCCGAGCGCGGTGTGCCGCTGCGCCGCTTGGGCGCGCTGCTCGAAGGCGAGCGCCACCGCAACCAGCAGCACGAGCAGACCGGCGAGCTGCAGCGCGGCCTCGATGGAGTAGAGCGCCGACCACGCACGCCAGATCGCGGTGGTGAAGGTGTCGTAGTTGAATACGGCGACCGTACCGAAGTCGGCGAGCGTCTCCATCGCGACGAGCGCCATGCCACCGGCGATCCACGGCCGCGCCATGGGCAGCTGCACGCGCAGCAGCGACTGTCGCGGCGTCAGGCCGAGCGAGGCGGCGACCTCGAGTGCGCGCCGTCCTTGGGTGGCGAAGGCGCCGCGCGCGAGCAGGTACACATAAGGATAGAGCGCGAGCGACATCACGAGGATCACGCCGCCTGTCGAGCGGATCGGCGGCAGACGCAGGTCCGGACCGAAGATGCCGCGGAGCGCGGTCTGCACGGGCCCCGCGAAATCGAGGCCCGCGATGGCGACGAAGGCCAATACATAGGCGGGGATCGCCATCGGCAGCAGCAGTGCCCAAGCGAACAGCGATCGCAACGGGAAATCGTAGGTGCTGACGAGCCAGGCGAGCGCGGTGCCGAGCAGGCCGGCGAGCAGCGTCACCCCGAAGACCAGCACCACCGTGTTCAGCAACACCCCGGGCACGACATGCTCGAACAGATGCCGCATGTCCTCCGTCGGCGCACCGGTCGCACTCAGGGCGAGCGCGAGGAGCACCGTGAGCGGCAACGCCGCGATCGCGGCTGCGACGAAGAGCGGACCGCGGTCCGGGCGCGGGTGGCGCCTGACCTCGCGTGCCGCGGCGGCTGTGCTCAACGCCAACCGAGCCGGTCCATCAGCTTGGCGGCCGTAGGCTGCAAGCGTCCCACTTCGGCGACAGCAATCGGATCGCGCAGGAAGTCACCGAAGCCGCGGACGATGTCGGTCGGCTGCGCCTGCGGGTTCGCCGGATACTCCTGGTTGGCGGCTGCGAAGCGCGCCTGCACTTCCGCTGTGGAGAGCCACTCGAGCAGCCTGACGGCGGCATCGCGGTTCTTGGCGTGCGTCGTGAGACCCGCGCCCGAGATGTTCACATGCGCACCGGCGCCGTCTTGGTCCGGCCATCGGATCGCCACCGGCACCGCCCCCTGATCGGCGATCATCCGACCGAGGTAGTAGTGGTTGACGATGCCGACCGCGCACTGCCCGGCGATGATCGCTTCGAGCAGCAGCGTGTCGCTCGAGAACGGCTCGGTGGCGAGGTTGGCGATCCAGCCGCGCACGATCTCCTCGGTCCTCGGTTCGCCGTAGCGCGCGATCAGCGCGGCGACCAGCGAGCGGTTGTAGACATGCTTCGAGCTGCGCAGACAGAGCTTGCCCTTCCAAGCCGGGCCTGCAAGATCCGCATAGCCCTTCACCTCGGATGCGAAACGCTCGGGCGTGTAGGCCGTCGTCGAATAGGCGATCGTCCTTGCACGCACCGCGAGCCCGAACCAGCGGTTGGCGGGGTCGCGCAGGTTCGCGGGGATGTTCGCGGTCAGCGTCGCGTTGTCGAGCGGCGCCAGCAGGCCTTGGTCGGCGGCGAACCAGAGATCGCCCGCGTCGACGGTGATGAAAAGGTCGGCGGGCGTGTTGGCACCCTCGGTACGCAGGCGCTGGATGAGCGGACCGGCGTCGTCCGTCACGGCGCGCACCGGCGTGCCGGTGGTCTGCGTGTACTCGGCGAAGAGGTCCTCGACCAGCTGGTACTTGCGCGCGGTGTAGACCACGACCTCAGGGCTCGAGGCCGGCGGCGCGGCGTCGGTGGCCGCGGCGGGCGTCGGTGCGCCGGGTTGGCTGCAGCCTGCCGACAGCAGCAGGGCGAGGGCAAGGGAGAGCAAGGAGCGGGGGGCGGCCATAGGTCAGGGTCTCAGAGGTTTCAGATGCGAATGATTCTCATCCATGGTAGCAGAACTCGAACAGCGCCACGACCACCGAAACGAGGGCTCGGGACGAGCACCGCGCCGTCTTCGGTATGATGACGGGACCATGAGCCGAATCGTCGACGCCCTCACCGGGGGGGCTGATAAGTGTGTCATCCCGGGCCATGGCGCGGACTCCGCGCTGCCCGAAGGGCGCGATCTGGCGTTCACGCCCGAAGTCGAGCGTGAGACCGCGCCGCTTTACGAGCGCGTCCGCGGCATCGTGCCCACCGTCGAGTGGCCGCTGTTCGCGCCGTTCGTCCACGCGATCAACCGCCTCAAGCGCGAACGCGACGCGGTCATCCTCGCCCACAACTACATGACGCCCGAGATCTTCGCCTGCGTCGGCGATATCCGTGGCGATTCCTTGCAACTCGCCCGGGAGGCCGCCCGCACCGAGGCCCGCGTCATCGTGCAAGCCGGCGTGCACTTCATGGCCGAGACCGCGAAGATCCTCTGCCCCGACAAGCTGGTGCTGATCCCGGACGAGCGGGCGGGCTGTTCTTTGGCGTCGTCGATCACCGGACGCGATGTCCGTCTGATGCGCGAGGCGCATCCCGGTGTGCCGGTCGTCACCTATGTCAATTCTTCGGCCGATGTCAAAGCCGAGAGCGATGTGTGCTGTACCTCGTCCAACGCCGTGCAGGTGACGGAGTGGGCAGCCGCGGAGTGGGGCACGGACCGCGTGATCGTGATCCCGGACGAATTCCTGGCGCGCAATGTCGCGGCCCAGACGCCGCTGCGGATCATCACCTGGCGCGGTCGCTGCGAAGTGCATGAGCGCTTCACCGCGGACGATGTCGCCGGTCTGCGGCAGGCCTACCCCGGGGCGGTGGTGCTCGCGCACCCGGAGTGTCCGCCTGAGGTGGTCGCGGCGTCGGATTACGCCGGCTCGACGGCGGCGCTCGCGCGCTGGGTCGGTGAACGCGCGCCGCCGCGGGTCGTGCTGCTCACCGAGTGTTCGATGTCCGACAACGTCGCGGCGGAGAGCCCGAACACCCAGTTCATCCGGCCCTGCAATCTTTGCCCGCACATGAAGCGGATCACGCTCGAGAACATCTACGACGCGCTGCGCCTGCTGCGCCACGAGGTCGTGGTGCCCGAGGATGTCGCGGCGAGAGCCCGGGTGGCGATCGAGCGCATGCTGTCCCTGCCGCGTGCGGTGCGGCCCGCCGACTTCGCGACGGGGCGCGATCCCGTCGATGTGACCGTGATGTCCGCAGCGTGACGGACGCGCTCGGGTCGGATGTCCTCGTCATCGGGGCGGGGCTCGCCGGATTGTCGCTCGCGCTGCGCTTGGCGCCGCGTCCCTGCATCGTGCTGTCGCCTGCACCGCTCGGGCAGGCTGCGGCCAGTGCTTGGGCGCAGGGTGGCGTGGCCGCGCCGCTCGGTCGCGGGGACAGCGTCGCCCTGCACGCAGCGGACACGATCGCGGCGGGCGCAGGCTTGGTGGACCCGGAGATCGCGGCGTTGATCGCCCAGGACGCGGCTGCGCGGATCGACGATCTGCTCGCGCTCGGTGTGCCCTTCGATCGGGAGACCGACGGCAGCCTCTCCCTGTCGCAGGAGGCGGCGCATTCGAAGCCCCGTGTGGTGCGTGTGGCCGGCGATCTCGCAGGCCGATCGATCATGCGCGCGTTGGCGAGCGCGGTGCGCCGTGCCGAGCACATCACCCTGCTCGAGGGGGTCCGTGCCGTCGCGCTCCTCGAGCACGATGGCGTGATCGCCGGTGCGCTCGTCCGTGGGCCGCGCGGAGACGGGGTGGTCCGCGCCCGCGAGACGGTGCTCGCCACCGGGGGCATCGGCGGTCTGTTCCGGGTCACCACCAACCCGCGGGAAGCGCGGGGCGCAGCGATCGCGCAGGCCTTCCGGGCAGGGGCGGTGGTCGGCGACCTCGAATTCGTGCAGTTCCATCCGACGGCGATCGACATCGGCGCCGATCCCACGCCCTTGGCCACCGAGGCATTGAGGGGCGAAGGCGCACGGCTCGTCAACACCGACGGTGAGCCGTTCATGGCGCGTTACGATGACGCTGCCGAACTCGCGCCGCGCGATGTCGTCGCGCGCGCCGTCCATTCCGAGCGCAGCGCGGGGCGCGGTGCTTGGCTCGATTGCCGCGCGAGCGTGGGTGCGGCGTTCCCGGAGCGTTTCCCCACGGTGTTCAGTGCCTGCATGTCGGCGGGCATCGATCCACGCCTCCAGCCGATCCCGGTCGCGCCCGCGGCGCATTACCACATGGGCGGCGTCGTCACCGACCGCTGGGGCGCCACGACCCTCGCCGGGCTCTCCGCCTGCGGCGAGTGCGCATCGACCGGCGCCAACGGGGCGAACCGTCTCGCCTCGAATTCTTTGCTCGAGTCCATGGTGTTCGGCGCGCGCATCGCCGAGCGCCTGCGCGATGCGACGCCCCTCCCGCTGCGCGTCGGGCATGCACAGGCACCGCCGCAGATCGATGTGGCGACCCTCGACGCCTTGCGTGAACGCATGAGCCGCGACTGCGGCGTGGTCCGGGACGGTGCAGGGCTCACGGGTCTCGTGGACTGGATCACCGCGGCCGAACAGACGGCGGGCGGGCCGAGCGCCTTGATGGCGGCGCGGCTCATCGCGACCGCGGCCCTGCAGCGTCGGGAGAGTCGGGGCGGCCACTGGCGCAGCGACCATCCCGCGACCGATCCGATCGGTCGGCGCAGCTTCATGGCGCGCGACGGCCAGCAAGGCATCCGTTTCCTCGATCGCGACCCCCTCCCGCCACAGCCCCGCCCGCGGAGCGCCACCGCATGACCGCCCCTCCGCTGCCCGACGTCATCCTCGAGCCGATCGTCCGGCTCGCCCTGCTCGAAGATCTCGCACCGGCGGGGGACATCACGAGCGATAGCGCTGTGCCTTCGGCCGCTGCCTTGCATGCCGTGCTGCGCGCGCGTCAGGCCGGCGTGGTCGCGGGCCTCGATGCGGCGCTGTTGTCGCTGCGTCTCGTCGATCCGTCGGTCGTCGTATCGGTGTCGCTCGGTGACGGCGCAGCGGTGGAGGCGGGTGGGGTGATCGCGGAGTTCCGGGGTGCTGCGCGTTCCATCCTGATGGCCGAGCGCACGATGCTCAATTTCATGGGGCACCTGTCGGGGATCGCGACGCTGACCCGTGAGTATGTGCGGGCTGTCGCAGGGACACGCGCCCGCATCACCTGCACGCGCAAGACGACACCGGGGTTGCGCGCGCTCGAGAAGCGCGCCGTGCGGCTGGGCGGTGGGATCAACCACCGGTTCTCGCTCGCCGATGCCGTCCTCATCAAAGATAATCACATCGCGGCGGCGGGCGGTGTGCGCGCGGCGCTGGAACGAGCACAGTCCGCGGCCGGGCACATGCGCGTCATCGAGATCGAGGTGGATACCCTCGCGCAGCTGCGCGAGGCGTTGCCGCTGCGCCCGCACTGCATCTTGCTCGACAACATGGACCTCGACTCGTTGCGTGAGGCCGTAGCCCTCGCGGGGGAGAGCGTGGTGCTGGAAGCTTCGGGGAACATCCGCCTCGACACCGTGCGTCCGGTGGCGGAGACTGGGGTCGGCTACATCTCCGTAGGTGCGCTGACCCACTCTGCGCCCCGTTTGGACTTGGGCTTGGACGTCGACTGATCGGGCGTGGCTTGAGGGGGGGGTCGATGGAACCAGGTCATTGGGTTTTCCTGCACATCCTGCTGCTGGTGTTCTGGCTCGGCACGGACCTCGGCGTGCTGATCCTCGCGCGTGCAGCGCGCCGCAGCGATCTGTCGTTCCCGCAGCGCGCGGTGCTGGTGCAGTACGCGATGATCATCGACATCCTGCCGCGTGTCTGCCTCACGCTGTCGTTCGCGGTCGGGCTGCACCTGGCGGCGTCGTTGGGGTGGGTCTCACCGCCCCCGGTCGCCTTCGCGGCGGCTTGGATCATCGGGCTTCTCTGGCTCGCCCTGCTCTATGCGCTGCACAAGGCCGAGGGCACGCCCCGACATGCGGGTTACGCCGCCGCCAACCTCGCATTGCAGGCCTTGCTCGGCGCGGGCGTGATCGTACTCGGTGTCGCCTCGCTGCTCGGCAGTGGGCCGTTCCCTGCCGGTTGGCTCGCCGGCAAGGTGCTGCTCTTCGGTCTCGTGTTCTTCTGTTCGATCATGATCGATCTGGAGTTCCGGCCGATGGGCCCCGCTTTCGCGCGCCTCGCCACCGAGGGCTCGACCCCGGAGATCGAGGCGGTGATCCGCCGCACGGTCGACCGGGCGGTCGTCTGGGTCGCGGCGATCTATATCCTGCTCTTGTCCATCGCATTCCTGGGAGCTGTCAAACCATGAGCCAAAACTTTGACCTGACTCCGGGTCATCTTCCTGCGGGCGCGACGCCGCCCACGGACGCGGCGCTGCGAGCCTTCTTCGAGGCGGCAGTCCGCGCTTGCCCCGAGATCGGTCCACGCCCGGTCTGCGAGATCCGCTGGATCGGTCTCGATGCCGAGAGCACCTTGCAGATCCTGGAGCTCATCCGCGCCCGCGATAAGACCGGTACCTTCACGCTGCCCTGGATCGTCGAGCGCACAGGACAACCCGTGCCACGGGTCGGTGCGCTGTTGGTGTTGATCGACATGGGTGGACGACCGACCTTGATGGTGCGCACGCGCGCGGTGCGCGATGTGGTCTTCGGCAAGGTCACGGCCGAGGACACGGCGGTCGACGGGTCGCCAGTGCGCGATCCCGCGGTCTGGGTGCCTTTGCACACCGTCTATTGGAACGCGCTGCTCGAGCCCTTCGGGCTGACGGTCAGCGACGACATGCCGTTCTGGGTCGAGGCCTTCGAGCTGCTCTACGACGCCGACGCCGGACGCAGCACATAAAAAAACCCCGACCCCCCTCGCGAGGGGCCGGGGTCGCTGGATCACGCGATCAGAGCGCGCCGAAGTTGTAGCGGAACCCGAGCTTCCAGGTGCGCGGCAGTCCGGGGAACTGCGTCGCGAACCCGAGCTGCCCGAAGTTCAGCGTCGAGTGGTAGTACTCCTCGTCGCTGCAGTTCTTGCAGCTTGCGGTGAGCGCCCAACGACCGCTGTCGGGCCGGTAGCTGACGGACAGATCGAACAGGTCGATCGCCGGTGCCAACTCGACCGCCGCGTTCTTCAGGCCGTTGTAGTACTCGTCCTGGTGCGAGAACGAGCCCGTGGTGATGAGGCTGCCGCCCAATCCCGGCAGTGCGACATCCCAGTTGAAGCCGAGCTGATACGACATCTCTGGCGTCCGCTTGACCTGGTTGCTCTTCGGGAAGTCGGCACCCACGACTTTCTTGTACTCGTTGTCCATCGTGCCGAGGCTGGCGAAGAAATCCAGACCGTCGGCGGCGACGAACGCGAGCTCGACTTCGAAGCCGTCGATCTTCACTTCCGCCGCGTTGATGGTCACGAAGCGGCCGGCGTCGTTGAGCGCCGAGATGATGAAATCGTCGTAGTCGGCCTGGAAGTAGGTGAAGTTGGCGCGCAGCCGATCATCCATCCATTCGCTCTTCAGGCCGAGTTCCATCGACTTCACCGTTTCCGGCTGGAAGGCGACGAAGTCACGCACATCGGTGACGCGGGCGTTCCAACCACCGGACTTGAAGCCCTCGGTGTAGCTCGCGTAGGTGAGCAGGTCGTCGCTGATCCGGTACTGCACGGCCAGCTTCGGCGTGAACTCCGAGAAGTCGAGCTTGGTCGGCTCGCCGTTGGCCAGGATCTCGGGGTTGCCCCAGAGACGCACGAGCCCACCCGGGACGCCCGGGTAGTTGTTGCCGCCGACATCACGCGGGCCGCCGCCCGGGGCGACGAAGAACTGCGTGTTGTTGACGGTCTTCTTCTCTTCGGTCTGGCGTCCGCCCGCCGTGAACGACCATTGGTCGTTCAGGTTGAAGGTCGCCTCCGCGAAGATGCCGTAGTTCTCGTTGTCGTTGCGCAGGTCGCGGCGGAAGTTCGCTGCGAAGGCGCCACCGAACAGGAACAGCTCGTCGCCGTTTTCCGTACGGTTCTTCTCGTCCATATAGAAGATGCCTGCCAGCCAGTCCACGCGGCCGGCTTCACCCGAGAACACGAACTCCTGGCTCAGCTGCTCGTGGTTGCTCTTGTGCGGCAGGATGTACTGCGACGGCGCGGCGTCGGAGAGATCGAGCAGGAAGCGCTGGTTGAGATCGCGCCAGCCGGTGATCGACTCGACCGTGACGCTGCCGAGCTTGAAGGTGCCACCCAGCGTGACGGCGGTCTGGTCGGTCTCGGCGAACTGATCGCGCAGCCCGCTGACCACCGTGAAGAGGTTGCGGTCGGTGTTGCGCGCGAAGTCGGAGCCGGTGAGGCCGGTGCCTTCCTCGTCGGCGTATTCGACGGCTAGCGTGAAATCGACATCGTCGTTCGGCTGGAAGCGCAGCTGCGCGCGGGCGCCGTAGCCCTCGGGCGCCCAGATCTCTTCTTTGGTGGTGAGGTTCTTGATGTAGCCCTCGTCCTGGCCGAGCACGAAGCCGTTGAGGCGCAGCGAGAGCGTGTCGCTGATCGGCGCGTTGATCATCGCCCGACCGGTGTAGGCGTCATATTCACCATAGGACAGATCGACATAGCCCTTCAGTTCGTCTTCGGGCTTGCGGGTGATCACCTTCACGGCGCCGCCGGAGGTGTTGCGACCGTACAGGGTGCCTTGCGGACCGCGCAGGACCTCGATGCGGTCCATGTCGTAGAGGAAGGCGTTGTTGTTGATCTGGCGGGCGATGTAGACGCCGTCGACATAGGTGCCGATCGCAGGATCGGAGGTGGCCAGCGACTCGTCCTGACCGACGCCACGCAGGAAGAACGAGGTGGCGCTGCCGAGACCGACGTTGTTGCTGCCGACGAGGTTCGGGACCTTCGAGATCACATCGAGGGTGTTGTTGATCTGCTGGCGGTCGATGTCTTCGGCGCTGAGGGCGGTGACCGAGATCGGCACATCCTGCAGCGAGGCGGAAGTGCGCTGCGCGGTGACGGTGACCTCTGTCAGCACAAGATCGTTGTCCGTGTTCTGCGCCATGGAAGCGGTGGCGGCGGTGGCGCCGAGGGTGGCGGCGATGGCGATGCGTACAGCACGGGCCAGGACTAGGTTCATTCGAGACCTCAAATGGTTAAAAAACGGCAAGGATGTTTATAAATGATTGCGATTGGGTTGTCCCGTCCTTCGCGCACCAGAACGGTCGATTGGGCTAACATCGGCCGTCTGGCGGCTTTCCGCGTGGCAAACCTCGAATCGATGGGAGGGGTCAGCATGGCGGCAACAGGATTGCATTTTGGGTGGTTGCGGAGGGTGCCGCTCGCCATGGCGCTCTTGGCGCTGGCGGGCTGTCACACGGCGCCGATAAACGTGGATTCCGCAAGGCTGATCGCCGACGAACTCGATGGTCGCAACTGGGCTGCATACGGACGTACCTACAGCGAACATCATGCCAGCCCCTTGCGTCAGATCGATCGACGGAATGTGGAAGAACTCGGCCTCGCGTGGTCACTGGACCTGCTCGGCGTCACCAATGGTGCGACGGTGCCGCTTGCGATCGACGGCATCATCTACCTCACGGTCGGGCAAAGCATCGTGCATGCCGTCGACGCACGCACGGGTCGTCTGCTTTGGCGCCACGATCCGGAGGTCACCAAGGTCGCCAAGCGCAAGCTGCGCATCACTTGGGGTCCGCGCGGCATCGGCTACTGGGAAGGCAAGATCTATGTCGGTACCACCGACGGACGGCTGATCGCCCTCGATGCGCGCGATGGTCGGCAGGTCTGGAGCACCCAGACGGTGGATCCGGACAACGAGTTGACCATCACGGGCCCGCCGCGGCTCTTCAACGGCAAGGTCATCATCGGCAATGCGGGCAGCGAGTTCGGCGCCAACCGCGGCTATGTCACGGCCTACGATGCAGGCACGGGCAAGCAGCTCTGGCGGTTCTGGATCGTGCCGGGTGACCCGGCTGAGGGCTTCGAGAACGCCGCGATGGAGATGGCGGCCAAGACCTGGACCGGTGACTGGTGGAAGTTCGGTGGCGGTGGGCAGGCCTGGAACGCGATGACCTACGATCCCGCGTACAACCGGGTGTACATCGGCACCGGTAACGGCTCGCCTTGGAACCGCAAGGTCCGCAGTCCGGGCGGCGGCGACAATCTATTTCTTTGTTCGATCGTCGCGCTCGATGCGGATACCGGCGAATACGTGTGGCACTACCAGACGACCCCCGGCGAGACCTGGGACTACAACTCGTCGATGGACATCACGCTCGCGACGATCACCATCGACGGCAGACCGCGCCCGGTGATCCTGCATGCACCGAAGAACGGATTCTTCTATGTGATCGACCGCGAGACCGGCAAGGTGCTGTCCGCCGAGAAATTCGGCAAGGTCACTTGGGCGGAGCGCATCGACCTCGCCACCGGGCGGCCTGTCGAGGTGCCGGGCGCCCGTTATGAAGAGGCAACGGCATTGGTCTGGCCGTCGACCATGGGCGTGCATAACTGGCAACCGATGTCTTTCAATGCGCAGACCGGATTGGTGTACATCCCGACGCTCGAGATGGCGAGTCTTTTCGATGATCGTGGCATAGACCCGAAGCGATTCGGCATGCAGAGCACGAAGCTCAACACCGGGCTTGCAATGCCGGTCGGTGATGCACCGCCGGATGCCGGCAAGAGCGCATTGCTCGCTTGGGATCCCGTGCAGCAGCGCGCCGCGTGGTCGGTGCCGACACCGGGACTCTGGAACGGTGGGACGATGACGACCGATGGTGGGTTGGTCTTCCAAGGACAGTCCGACGGCCGGTTCAACGCCTACGACGCGGCGACGGGCGGGCAGCTTTGGTCGTTCGACGCGCAGATGGGCATCACCGGAGCACCGATCACCTTCGAGGCAGGTGGCCAGCAATACATCAGCGTGGTGGTCGGTTGGGGAGGTTCCGCTCCGGCGTTCTTCGGTTCGCTGGCTGCACAGCACGGCTGGCAGGCGAGGGTGCATCCCCATCGATTGCTGACCTTCGTGCGGGGTGGGCGCGCCCGCTTACCCGATACACCGCCGCCGCAGCAGGTGAAGCCGGTGGATGATCCGGCGTTCGTCGTCGATGCCGGCAAGGCGCAGTCTGGCGGAGTCCTGTTCGCCGAGCGTTGCATCGTATGTCACGGGCTCGGTGCGGTTGCGGCGGGCTATGCGCCGGATCTACGGGCTTCCGCGCTCTCCCTCGACGCCACCGCCTTCCAGTCAGTGGTGCAGGGCGGTGGGCTCGAGATCGCGGGCATGCCCCGGTTCGAGGAACTCGGTGCCGCAGAGCTCGAGTCGTTGCGGCACTACTTGCGTGCGCGTGCGCGTGGTGCGCCGTAGACGCAAGACATCCCTGTCCGATGATCACAAGATCCAGCGTTCACAATTGAGGTAAACCATGTCACGCATCACTTTCGTCTCGCGTATGACGGTCAAGGCAGGTCGCGAGGCCGAGTTCGTCGGGTTGTGCAAGGAGTTGACCGCGATCGTCCGCGAGAAAGAGCCCGAGATCCTCTGGTTCGATTTCTTCAAGCTGCGTGAGCCGAACCGCTACTGTGTGGTCGAATCGTTCGCTGCCGAGGCGGACGAACACCACCATATGTCGACGCCGCATCTGGCGCACTACGGACCCAAGATCGCCGACTGCGTCGAGGGTACCTGGGTCCGCGAATATCTCGATCCGTTCGAGGTCTGATCCCCTCAGGGTCCGCGGTCGCGTCGGAAATGCTCGGGGATGCCGCCGGGCCAATCGTCCCCCCACATCTGGCGTCCGCCATCGATATGCAGCACTTCCCCGGTGATGTATCGGCCCGAGGCTGCAGCGAGGTACACCACGCCTTGGGCGATGTCGAGTACATCGCCCAAGCGCAGCATCGGGTTCGAGACGCGGAAATCTTCGGCCACTGTCGGTTCGTAGCTGTCGAGACCGTCGCTGGCGATCGCCCCGGCGGCCAGGCAGTTGACCCGGATCCCGAGCGGAGCCCACTCGACCGCGACCGACTTGCTCAGATAGATGACACCGGCGCGTGCGGCGCAACTGTGCGCGATCTGCGGCATGCCGCGTTCGACGCCCGCGACGATGTTGACTATCGTCCCCGGGGAGTTGTGTTCGCGCCAGTGGCGCGCGGCATGCTGCATCATGTGCCAAGTCCCGTTCAGGTTGGTGTCGATGACGGCGTTCCAGCCTTTGACGCTGTAGTCGATGGCCGGTTGCGGGAACTGGCCGCCCGCGTTGTTGACCAGCAGGTCGAGCCGGCCGAACTTCCCGATGACCGCCGCGATCGAGGCGGCGACCTGTTCCGGGTCACGGATGGTCATAGGTAGGCAAAGCACCTCGCGGCCGAGATGGGTTCGTATCCCCGCGGCTGTGCGCTCCAGCCGCTCGGCGCGTCGACCGCAGATCGCGACGTCGGCACCCAACCGCGTGAGCACATAGGCCATCGCCCGACCGAACCCGCCGCCGCCGCCTGACACCAGCACGACTTGTCCTCGGAACAGATCGGCGCGGTACACGAGCGGCTCTGTGGCGAGCTGTTCGTCGGTCATCCCCCAGTGGATATGTGGATCTTCCATAAGCGTCGCGGAGCCTGCGGGGACATGATCGAGAGGCTGAGTCTAGCGGGTCGGGCAGACGGGGCGAACGTCAGCACGAGCAGTGCCTTTATATTGGCAGCTGCCGAGATGGACCACGCCTACGGTGTCAGGCCCGCGGTATCATGAATTCCCGATGGCGCGCGCCAACCTGAGGTGAACCGTGTCTACCCTGTCCCGCAACGCCTTTGTATCCCCGATGATCCTCGCTGCGGCGTTGATCGCCGTGGCCGCACCCGCTGCGCCCCCACGCGCCGCCGACTCTGTCGCCGCGCAGGGCCGGGTCATCGACTCGGCGGATGGCTTCCGTGTGCTCTCGAGCCGCGAACGTATCGAACCCGAGAACCGCATGGTGCGTGAGCGCCTCGAGACCTTGCTGCCGCAGCTCATGTCCGAGAGCGGTCTCGACATGTGGCTCGTCATCAATCGCGAGTATGCCGAAGACCCCGTGTACTTCACGCTGGTCCCGCAGCCGAGCTTTGCGGCGCGGCGCACCACGATGCTGGTCTTCGCGCGCAAGCCCGATGGCTCGCTGGAACGCCTCTCGGTCAACCGTTACCCGCTAGGCGAACCCTACGAGTCGGCTTGGGCAGGTGGTGATCTCGACGCGCAGTGGAAGGCCTTGGCCGAGGTCATCGTCAAGCGTGATCCCAAGCGCATCGGTATCAATGTCTCGCGCGAGTGGCCGGTCGCGGATGGCCTCACGGGCGCGTTGCGAGACCGGTTGCGCGAGGTGCTGCCTCCGGCGTACGCGCAGCGACTGGTGCCCGCCGAGTCGCTGGTGGTGCGTTGGCTCGAGACCCGCACGGCTTCCGAACTCGCCGTCTATCCGCAGATCGTCGCCATCGCCCGCGGTGTGATCGCCGAGGCCTTCAGCACGCGGGTCATCACCCCTGGAGTCACCACGACGCAGGATGTCGCCTGGTACATCCGTGCGCGCTTCGAGTCGCTCGGGTTGCCGATCTGGTTCTTCCCCGACGTCAACCGGCAGCGGCAGGGCATCAACTGCACGGCCGACATGCCGTTCTGCGGCGGCAGCGGGGTGATCGAGCCCGGCGATGTGCTGCACACCGATGTCGGCATCTGCTACCTGAAGCTCTGCACAGACACCCAGGAGATGGGCTATGTGCCGCGGCTCGGCGAGGCGGGCGTGCCCGCGGGCCTCGAGGTTGCGATGCGCACGGGCAACCGCTGGCAGGATCTGCTCACCTCCCATTTCACCCAGGGTCGCAGCGGCAACGAGGTCTTGGCGCGCACGCTGGAGGCTGCCCGCAAAGCGGGCATCCAGTCGAGCGTGTACACCCACCCGCTCGGCATGTTCGGCCACGCGCCGGGTCCCACCATCGGCATGTGGGACAACCAAGGCCCGACGCCGGGGCAGGGCGACTGGCCGCTGCACCCCAACACGGTCTATGCCATCGAAGGCAATGTGAAGGTGGCCGTACCGGAGTGGGGCGGGCAGATCGTGCAGATGAAGCTCGAACAGGACGCGGTCTTCGATGGGGAGCGCGTGACCTACCTCGCTGGGCGGCAGACGAGCTGGCATGTCGTGCGCTGAGCGGGTGCGAGGTGCGGCGTGAACGCCTGACCCGACAGCAGCGCTGCCGTCGCGCGCGCGGGCATCAGCGGGTTCAGTGTGAGTATCGCTCGTTCAGCTCATGATCTTCCTGCAGCGCCGCGTCATGTGCTTGTTGGAACGCGGCGACGAGCGCGAGCATGGCGGGCGACACGCTGCGCTTGCGCAGGCGCACGATGGACCAAGAGGACCGCAGCCATGGTGGCTGCAGCAGCGGCACGACCGCGCCCGATTCCAGTTCAGGGCGGACCTGACCGAGCGCGCCGAACGTGAAGGCGTCCGAATGCGTGACGGCGCCGATCGCCATGCGCGCCGTCGCGCATTCCAGGGCCGGAAACGGCGGTGCAGCCCCGACGGCAGGCCGCCGCCGGGATGCCAGCAGGGGTGCCAACAGTCGCGGGGGCAGCATCACCACTTGGGCTAAGGGGTAATCGAGCACATCGGCGACGGTGATGCCGCGGCGCCCTGCCAAGGGGTGCTCCGACCGGACGAGGATCCATCCCCGCAGTGGCGGCAGCGTCACCAAGGTCTCGAAGTCATCCGCGTCCGAGATCACGGTGTCCTCGGCGAGGCCGAGGTCGACCGACCGCGTGCGCACGGCCCGGGCGACCGATGCCGGATCCGTCATCATCAAACGCAGACGGATGTCCGGGCTCGCGACGCTGAATAAACCTGCCGCACGCGCGCCGATCGCATCGACGACATAGGGGCCGAGCGCCGCAGACACCTCGGCCGCGGCGAGGCCTTTGGCTTGGTCGACTTTACGCTCCAGTTCCTTTGCGCTGCGCAGCACTTCTTCGGCGTGCTGCAGGAAGACGCGGCCGAAATCGGTGAGTTCGTTGCCGAGACGGCTGCGGTGGAAGAGCGGCACGCCCACCCGTGATTCGAGCTCCATGATGCCGCGGCTGAGCGACGGCTGGGCGATGTCGAGGGCCTTGGCGGCACGGCTGAAGCTCGCGTGTTCGGCCAAGGCTTGGGCGTATTGCAGGAGTCGGAGCTCGAATCGCATGGTGATCACTATAAGCAGCTTCAGGTATAGATTCTATGCGTTTTGCACATGAGCATTCTTCTAAGGTATGGCGAAGGTTGATTGCTGGGCGTGTAACGTGCCTCGGAGTTCAAGCCGTCCGAGGATCCTATGTCCCACCCCAGTGTCCGTCGCCTTTCGGAGCGAAACCCTTCCGTACAGTCCGTGGCCGTCATGCTCCTTGCTGCCGCGTCGGTGCTGACGCCGCCGTCGGTCCATGCGCAGCAAGCTCGGTTCGACGCACTCGCGGCCAGCCCCATGTCCGAGAACCGGCCCACTACGCAGTCGGCCGAGACTCTGATGGACGAGTTGCTGTTCCAGCGCGCCACGCAGACTTATCTTTGGGCGCTGCCGCTCATCAACACCCTCGGCATGAAGGAGGGTTCGGAGCGCGTCTTCGGTGCCGGCTACAACGTGCTGCCGATCTGGAAGCGTCGTCTCGATGCGCGGACCCTGGTCACGACGCCCAACTCGGATGTCATCTACGCGATGAGCTATGTGGACCTCGGCAAGGACGGGCCGTTGGTCTTCGAGGCGCCGCCGAATCTCCAAGGCATCCTCATGGATTTCTGGCAGCGGCCGATCCCGGTGGACGGGGGTAAGTTCGCTGGCGATGTCGGTTTGCCGGGTCCCGACGCAGGCCAGGGAGGGAAGTTCCTGCTCTTGCCGCCGGGCTACAGCGGCGAAGTGCCAGCCGGTCACTATGTGTACCGATCGTCGACCAACAACGTCTTCATCTTTCTGCGCTCGTTCTACAAGGACCCCTCGGACCTCAAGCCCGCTGTCGCGCTGATCGAGCAGTCGAAGATCTATCCCTTGAACGGCAAGACGACGGCCAAGCCGATGGTGTTCCCGGACGCATCCGGCGTGCCGGCGGACCTGCTGCCGGTGAGCGACGGGCGCGCGTTCGACCAACTCAAGCGCCTGCTCGACGCCGAAGGCAGCGACCTCGCCGAGCCTGACTCGCTCGGCATGTTGGCCGCCCTCGGCATCATCAAAGACCGAGCGTTCAACCCCGACGCGCGTACCCGTGCCATCCTCGATGCCGCGGCCCGTACGGCCTATAAGATGAGCCGGGTGATCGGCTTCAAGGAAGAGGTCAGCGGTCGTTCCTTGCGGATCTACCCGGACCGTCGCTGGCTCAATCCCATGGCGGGTGCGACCGCCGCCAACCCGGCTGGACCGTTCGATCTCGGCTGGCGGCGCACGGACGGCGGTTACCTCGACCTCGACACCCGCATCTGGTTCTTCACCGACTACTACTCGGTGAGCCCGGGCATGCTTTCTCAGGTTCCGGGCAAGGGCGCCAAATACATGATCGCGTTCGCCGATGCCGCGGGTGCGGACCTGTCGGGCGGCAACGATTATCGGCTGACCCTGCCCGCCAACATCCCCGCTGCCAATTTTTGGTCGGTGACGTTGTATGAGGCCGAGAACGCCTCCGGGCTCGCCAACGGACAGCCCTTCCCCTCGCTCGGATCGCGTGACAAGCCGGTGGTCAACGCCGACGGAACGACCGATCTCTACCTCGGTCCGAAGGCGCCCAAGGGCAAGGAACGCAACTGGCTCGCCACCGTCCCCGGCAAAGGCTATTTCGTGATCCTGCGTCTCTACGGCCCGACCGAGGCCGCGCTCGACAACAGTTGGAAACCCGGCGACATCCAGAGGTCGAAATGAACAAGCATCTCCGAGCACGCTCCAGCGTCACCCTCGCGGCCCTCGTGGTCGCGTCCCTCGGCGCGCTGCCCGCCGAGGCGCAGAAGGTCGACACCCGTCTCGGCCCCATGCAGCTCGAGAACGGCTACCCCTCGCGCGAGGCGGTCGAGAAGCTCTACGACGAGATGGAGTTCCAACGCGCCACGCAGACCTTCCTCTGGGGCCTGCCGGCGGTCGGCTTCTACGGCCTGCGCGAAGCGCAGCGCAAGAACTTCGGCGCGCGCGACGGCGAGGTCGTGGTGTACCAGTCTCTCAAGGACAAGGCGGGCATGCTGACGCCGAACCTCACCACGGTCTACGCCTTCACCTTCTGGAACCTCGCGACGCAAGGTCCGCTCGTGGTCGAAGTGCCCGCGGGCGCGACCGCCGGTGGCGTGGATGACATCTGGCAGCGGCCCGTCATCGACATGGGCCAGACCGGTCCCGACAAGGGGCAGGGCGGCAAGTACCTGATCCTGCCGCCGGGCGGTGAAGACCTGAACCCGGCGGGCTACTTCGTGGTGCGCTCCAAGACCAACCAGATCTGGTTCGGCTCGCGCGGTCTCGCGCCGGACCCGGTCGAGGCCGAGGCGACGCTGCGCAAGCATCGTGTCTACAGCTGGAACCAGCGCGCCACGCCTGGCGTGACGAACTTCATCCCGGTCGGCGGGCGTGACTGGGCCTCCTGGCAGCCGAGCGACATCCGCTATTTCGAGCAGCTCAAAGATATCCTCGACGGCGAACCGATGGAGACGCACAACGGCTACTTCTACGCCATGATGCGCTCGCTCGGCATGGAGCCGGGCAAGCCGTTCGAGCCCGATGCGCGCCGCAGGAAGATCCTCGGCGACGCGGCCCTCACCGGCGAGCTGATGGCCCGCGCCAACGCCTTCGACAAGCGCTTCCCCGGCGCCACGGTGTTCGAGGGCACCCACTGGGAATACGCCAACATGGTCGAGCTCGACCAGCAGCTGCCGATGTTCTCGCAGCTCGACGAGCGCGCCTCCTGGTTCTACGAGGCGATCGGCAACACCTCCGGCATGCAGGGCCGCATCGTCGGCTTCGGTCAGGTGTACCTCGAGACCGCGCGCGATAAGTCGGGCGCGTGGCTGGATGGTGCCAAGTCCTACCGCCTGCGCGTGCCGCCGAACGCCCCGGTCAAGCAGTTCTGGTCGTTCACGCTGTACGAGAACACCACCCGCGCGCCGCTGCAGTCGCCGCAGGGCGCCGCCGACATCTCCTCGCGCAAGAAGGGGCTGGTGGTGAATGCGGACGGTTCGGTTGACCTCTACTTCGGCCCGAAAAAGCCCGCGGGTGCGAACACGAACTTCGTGCAGACCGTGCCGGGCAAGGGCTGGTTCACCTACTTCCGTCTGTACGCGCCGACCGAGCCCTACTTCAAGAAGGAGTGGGCCCTGCCGGACATCGAAGAGATCCGATGACGTCGCGCTGGGCTGCGATCGGTGCGGTCGTGTTGGCGGGTGTCGGCTGCGCGGCACAGTGTGCACGCGCGCAGGAAAAACCTGCGAACAACGGCACGGATCCCACCAAGCTCACGACCATCCTGCAGCCGACCTACGAGTACCTCGATCTCGTCGGAGGGTTCGAGAGCGGGGTGCTCCGCCTCAATTACACGCAACCGTTCGGCGCCAAGAGCGACTACAGCCTGCGGCTGCGCGTGCCGGTGCAGATGAACGATGTGCTCGGGAACTCCGGGCACGATCTGGGTGACGCCTCGTTGATGTTGACGCATGTCTTCGGGCTGACCCGCACCCATGGCTGGGTGTTCCAGGGAGAGGCGGTCTTCGACACCGCCGCGCGCCCGGAGCTCGGCACCGGCAAGAACGTGCTGAAAGGCACGCTCATCTACGCGCGATTCCTGCCGACGGGCGCGATCTTCGCGCCGGCGGTGGTGCAGAGCAACAGCGTGTCGGGGCAGGCGCGGCGCGCCGACGTCAACACCACCACTTTCGACTTTTACTATGTCCCGAAGCTCGCCGACCCGCGCAACCTCATCACCGTGGACCCGGCGGTCAACTTCGACTGGGAGAACGACAAGGAGTTTTTGAGCCTCGCCGTCACCTTCGGCCGTGTCACCGGTCCCGCCTTGGGCGGCGTCGGCATCGTCACAGTGAAGCCGACCTTGTTCGCCGGCGGTGACCGGCCGGCTGACTGGGGCATCGAGATCGGCTTCAAGGTCCTCGGCTTCTAGTCGAGCTTCACTCCGCGCAGCGCGGTGCCTGCACCGCCGCCGAGATGGGACAGGATCAACGTCGTCTCGCCGATCGGCAGGGCTAGCGGCCGCAGCGAGGACTCAGGCAGCAGCACGATGCTGCCCGTCTGGGCTTTCGGCGAGTTGGGCAGGAAGACGCTCGCCCAGCCGCCCTCGATGGAATCGAACTTCATCCCGATCCGCCAGCCTTCTCCGGCGGGTACCAGCACCGGGCGCACATCCGGTGCACCATCACCCGCACCCCGGCCCTCGAGCACCGACTTCGCCATCCGGTACTGCGGAAGGCTGCCGACGATCGATTCTTCGATCCAGCCGATGAGTTTCTGGCCGGGCGCGGTGCGCGCCAGCATCCCGGCGATGAAGGCGACCAGCAGCAGCGCGAGCACGGCGAGCAGCGTGCCGAGCGCGAACTGCGCGACGAGGTGCCCCGGGAACAGGTTCTCCACCGGTTTCATGAGTTGGCGCGCGAGCGGCAGGACTTTGTCGGCGAGCCACAGCAGCAGGGCGCCGGGCAGCAGGAACAGCACTCCGCCGACCAAGGTGTCCTTGATGAACTGGGCGGTCTTCTTCATGGTGGTGTTCCTTTCATGACGGTGTTGCAGGATGGGCTGATCGGCCCGATGTTACGGCCCCGCGCCATGGTTACAATCCGGTCGATGCAACGGGGGCCGTCTTGCGCCTGATCGAAGTCCTCTGGATCGCCATGTCCGTGGCCTGTCTGGTGCTGGGCGGCATCCACGCACATGTCTGGCTGCGACGGCGCGAGGCGATCGTCACCCGTGCCAACCTGGCGTTCGCGGTGCTCGCCTTCTCTGTGGCGATGATGGGCGTGCTGGAGTTGCAGCTGTTCCGCGCCGCCAGCATCGACGAGTTCAAGCGGCTGCTGTTCTGGTACCACTTCCCCGTCTGGTCGGGGTTCGCGGCCGTCGTCGCCTTCACGCATTTCTACCTCGACGCCGGCCGGCTCTGGCTCGGCCTCACCGGCATCGGGTTGCGGACGGTCGCGCTGATCGCCGGGGCCCTGACGGGCGGGGCGATGAACTACCAGCGCATCGAAGCGCTCGGGACCGTCGATCTGTTGGGCGACCCGGTGGTGATGGTCGTGGAGGCCTCGCCGAGCCCGGTGCTGATCCTCTCGCAGTCGGCGCTGTTGCTGCTGGCGCTGTTCCTCGCCGATGCCACGCGCCAGCTGTGGCGGCGGGGGGACCGCGTCCGCGCCCTCACCATCAGCGGCGGTTTGCTGCTCTACGTCGGCGTCAACTCGGCGTTGGCGATCGCCAGCTATTGGGGGTTCCTGCGTCTGCCGTTGATCGGCATCGTCTTCTTCGTACCGATGGTGTTCGTGATGGCCGCGTACCTCGGCCTCGACCTGCTGCGCGGCGCTGAGCTGAAGCAGGACCTGCAGGAATCCGAGCGTCGGCTGTCGCTCGCGGCCGACGCCGCCGATGCCGGTCTTTGGAGCCTCGATGCCGTGACCGGCCGGTTCTGGGCGACGCCGCGGGCCTATGCCATCTTCGACATCCCGGTGCGCCGGGACGTCTCGGTCGATGACCTGCTCGCGGTCATCCATCCGCACGACCGTCACCGCGTCGAACGGGTGCTGCAGGCGGCGCGCAAGGAGGACGGCGTGAGCCGCCTCGAGTATCGCATCCGCGACCGCTCGGGCGGCATCCGCTGGGTGTCGTCGCGCGGCAGTGCCTACACGGGGCGTGAAGCCGGCTCGCGTGTCATCAGCGGTGTGATCATGGACATCAGCGCCCGCAAACAGGCCGAGGACGAGCGTGCGCTGCAGCGCGTGGAGCTCGAGCATCTCGCGCGGGTCAACACGCTCGCCGAGCTCTCCGGCACGCTCGCGCACGAGATCAACCAGCCGCTCGCGATCATCATGAGCAACACCGAGGCGGCGCAACGCCTGCTCGATCAGCCTGACCCGGACCACGACGAGCTGCGTGCGATCCTGGCTGACATACTCGCCGCCGACGAACGCGCGGATGCGGTGGTGCGCCGGCTGCGCGCCATGCTGCGTCGCGGACCGGTCGAGCGCGAGTCGCTCGTGCTCGACGCCACAGTGCTCGCGGCACTCGATTTCCTGAGTGGCGAGTTACGGCGACGGGGCGTCGAGGTGAGGACCGATCTGCAAGCCGGTGAGGCCCGCATCTGGGGCGACTGTGTCTCGCTCGATCAGGTGCTCATCAACCTCATCAACAACGCTTGCGACGCGATGGCAGCGCAGTCGGTCAGTCCGAAAATCCTGACCCTGCGCACCGCCCGCGAGGGGCGTACCCTGCGTCTATCGGTCTGCGATAATGGGGTTGGCCTGCAAGTGGGTGCCGACGAGATCTTCGCGCCGTTCTTCACCACCAAACCGGCAGGGCTCGGTCTGGGGCTTGCGATCTCGCGCTCCATCGTCCTCGCCCACGATGGACTCATCTCCGCGCGGGCGAACCCCGGGGGCGGTACGATCCTGGAACTGGAGCTCCCGATGCAAACAGTGCGGGGAACATGAGCAACAAGGTCTACCTGGTCGATGATGAGCCTGACCTGCGTCGCGCGATCGAGCGGCTGCTGCGTGCCGAGGGGTTCAAGGTGGAGAGCCACGGGTCGGCGTTGGAGTTCCTGGCCCGGCTGCCGGCCGAGGCTGACGGTTGTGTGGTGATGGACCTCGCCATGCCGGGGCTGGATGGCCTCGACGCGCAGGATAGGCTCTTGGCGGCCTCCACGCGCTGGCCGGTGGTCTTCCTCACCGGCCACGGTGATATCCGCAGCAGCGTGCGTGCGATGAAGGCTGGCGCGGTCGACTTCCTCACCAAACCCGTCAAGGCTGAGGAATTGATCGCTTCGGTGGGGCTCGGGCTCGCGAGGGTGCGCGAGGTGGCGGATCTGCGGGCGCGCTATGCCCAGCTGACCCCCCGTGAGCGCGAGGTCATGGAGCATGTCATCGCGGGCCGCCTCAACAAAGTCATCGCCGCGGAATTGGGCACCACCGAGCAGACCATCAAGGTCCACCGGTCGCGGGTCATGGAAAAACTCGGCATCCGTTCGGTGGCTGCCCTGGTGACCGCCGCACAGCGGCTTGGGGTCTCGCCGGCCGGTGGCGAGGCGGATTGACCGTTGTACCTTGGTGCAATGACTCAAGGCGGGGTGGAAGCCTAAGGTGTATGCAATGGTCGCATGTTGACCATGCATTACGGAGATTTTCATGACCCTCATCCGCAGCATCCTGGCGCTTTGCCTGCTTGCCCTCGCCCTGCCTGCCCAAGCGCAGTCGCCGGTCGCCAAGAAAAAGCCGAACATCCTCATCATCTGGGGTGACGACATCGGCGGCTTCAACATCAGTGCCTACAACCAGGGGATGATGGGCTACCGTACCCCGAACATCGACAGCATCGCGAAGAGCGGTGCGCTGTTCACCGACTGGTACGGCCAGCAGAGCTGCACCGCGGGCCGCGCGGCCTTCGTCACCGGCCAGTCGCCGATCCGCACCGGCCTCACCAAGGTCGGCCTGCCGGGCACCCCGGAAGGCATGCGCAAGGAAGACCCGACGGTCGCGACGCTGCTGCGCGCCCAGGGCTACCGCACGGGTCAGTTCGGCAAGAACCACCTCGGTGATCGCGACGACATGCTGCCGACGAAGCACGGCTTCGACGAGTTCTTCGGCAACCTCTATCACCTGAACGCCGAGGAAGAGCCGGAGAGCCCCGACTACCCGAAGGATCCGAACTTCAAGAAGAACTTCGGTCCGCGCGGCGTCATCCACAGCTTCGCCGATGGCCGCATCACGGACACCGGCCCGCTGACCCGCAAGCGCATGGAGACGATCGACGACGAGGTGATGGCCAAGAGCCTCGACTTCATGCGTCGCGCCAAGAACGACGACAAGCCGTTCTTTCTCTGGTGGAACTCCACCCGCATGCACATCTTCACCCACCTAAAGGCGGCCTCGGTCGGCAAGACCGGTCTCGGCGTCTACGCCGACGGCATGGTCGAGCATGATGGCCATGTCGGTCAGTTGCTCGCCGCCCTCAAGGAGATGGGTCTCGAAGAGAACACCATCGTGATGTACTCGACCGACAACGGTGCCGAGACCTTCACTTGGCCCGACGGCGGCACGACGATGTTCCGCGGCGAGAAGAACACGCAGTGGGAAGGCGGCTACCGCGTCCCCGCGATGATCCGCTGGCCGGGCGTCATCCAGCCGGGCACGGTGATCAACGACATCGTCGCCCACGAGGATATGCTGCCGACGCTGGTTGCCGCGGCGGGCGACGCCAATGTCGGTGCAGATCTGCTGAAGGGTCGTAAGATCGGCGGCATGGCCTACAAGGTCCACCTCGACGGCTACGACCTCGGCCCCGCGTTGCGCGGCGAGGGGGCTTGGCCGCGCAAGGAGTTCATCTACTGGACCGACGACGGTTCGGTCGCCGCCCTGCGCTACGAGAACTGGAAGATCACCTTCCTCGAGCAGCGGGCCGAGGGTCTCAAGGTGTGGCAGGAGCCGTTCGTGCAACTGCGCGCCCCGAAGATCACCAACCTGCGCATGGATCCCTTCGAGCGCGCCGAGGAAGAGAACGCCATCGGTTACCAGCGCTGGTACCTCGAGCGGATGTACATGATCGCCCCCGCAGGTGCCTATGTCGGCAAGTGGCTGCAGTCCTTCAAGGAGTTCCCGCCCCGCCAGAAGCCCGGCAGCTTCAACCTCGACCGAGTCATGGAATCGGTGATGAGCAGCAGCGGTCGCTGACGAGCTGATCGGTACACCGGTTCCGGTGGATGGGGCCGCATTCTGCAAAAGGATGCGGCCCCTTTTTTTAGCCCCCGTCATTCGGAGAACATCGTTATGACCCGCAACACCCCTTTCCGCGCCCTCTGCGCGACCTTGGCTTTGTCGCTCGGCTTGTCTCTCGGTCTTGCTGCCCCGGCGTCGCAGGCTGCCGAGGCGCTGTCCTCCTGGAAGGATGGTGCTGCCAAAGCCCGAATCGTCGCGTTCGTCGAGGGCGCCACCGACCCGCGCTCCCGGAACTATGTCGCGCCCGCGGAGCGCATCGCCGTGTTCGACAACGACGGGACGCTCTGGTCCGAGCAGCCCGCGTACTTCCAGCTCGCCTTCGCCATGGATCGGGTCAAGGCGCTCGCGCCGACGCATCCGGAATGGAAGACCACGCAGCCGTTCCAGGGCGTGCTCGAGGGCGACATCAAGGCGGTCGCTGCCACCGGTGAGCGTGGGCTGATGGAGCTCATCATGGCCACCCATGCCGGCAGCACCACCGAAGAATTCGCATCCAGCGTGCGCCAGTGGGTGAAGACCTCGCGTCATCCGACGCTCAAGCGACCTTATACGGAACTCGTGTATCAGCCGATGCTGGAACTGCTCGCCTACCTGCGCGCCAACGGCTTCAAGACCTATATCGTCTCCGGCGGCGGCATCGAGTTCATGCGCGTGTTCGCCGAGGAGGTGTACGGTGTGCCGCCCGAGCAGGTGATCGGCTCGACCATCGCCACGAAGTACGAGCTGCGCGACGGTAAGCCGGTGATCGTCCGCGAGCCGAAGCTCGACTTCATCGACGACAAGGCGGGTAAGCCGCTCGCCATCAACAAATTCATCGGTCGACGGCCGGTCATGGCTTTCGGCAACTCGGACGGCGATTTCGAGATGCTGGAGTGGGCGACCGCGGGTACGGGTCCGCGCTTGGCGGCGATCGTCCACCACGACGATGCGGCCCGCGAGTTCGCGTATGATCGGGACTCGCATATCGGCAAACTGCGCCGCGGGCTCGACGAGGGTCCGAAGCGGGGTTGGCTGATCCTCAGCATGAAGGACGACTGGAAGGCCGTTTATCCCGCCCCAGCACGCTGACACCGCCGCTCGACGCCTGAAGCTGGCCGGCCTCGCCGCCGGCTTCGTGGCGCTTGTCGTCGCCGCGTTGTGGTGGTGGCGGGGTGACATCGGGGGCGACGGCCCTCAGGGCGACACCCAAGCCGTCGCCGCCCACGGCGGGCCGGGCTCGCCCCAGGCCGCCGCCGCGCGCGCGTCGGCGTTCGTGGGCAGCGCGGCCTGTGCGAGCTGCCATCGATCAGAGCATGCCGCTTGGCAGGGCTCGCAGCACGAGCGTGCCATGCAGCATGCGACCGAGCAGACCGTGCTCGGCGATTTCGGCGGTGCGACCTATACCCGCGACGGGGTCACCTCGACCTTCCTCAAGCGCGACGGCAAGTTCATCATCCGCACCGACGGCCCGGACGGGCGGCTCACCGATTTCGAGGTGAAGTACACCTTCGGCGTCGAGCCGCAACAGCAGTACCTTGTCGAACTGGCGGGCGGCCGTCTGCAGGCCGTGTCGGTGACTTGGGACACGCGCCCCAAGGCGCAGGGCGGGCAGCGCTGGTTCCGCCAATACCCGCAAGAGACGCTCGATCATCGCGACGAACTGCACTGGACGGGTCGCTCGCAGAACTGGAACTTCATGTGCGCCGACTGCCATTCGACCGATGTCCGCAAGGGCTACGACGAGGCGAAGGGTAGCTACGACACCCGTTACGCCGAAGTCTCGGTCGGCTGCGAATCCTGTCACGGTCCCGGCGAGCGGCATCTGCAGTGGGCCCGTGGCGGTGCGAAAGGTGCGGACCGTGGACTCGCCGTCCTGTTCCACGAGCGGCGCGGTGTGACTTGGCCGATCGATCCGCAGAGCGGCAACGCCCGACGCAGTCAGCCGCGTACCGAGTCGCAGGGGGACGCCGTCTGCGCGGCCTGCCATTCGCGGCGCAGCCAGTTCGCGGAAGGTTGGCGCGCCGGCGATCCTTTGCTCGATCACTTCCTCCCTGTCACCCTGCGCGAGGGGCTGTATCACGCCGATGGTCAGCAGCAGGACGAAGTCTTCATCTGGGGCTCGTTCCTGCAGAGCAAAATGCATGCGGCAGGCGTCGGTTGCGCAGACTGTCACGACCCTCACACCCAGAAGATGCGTCTGCCGGGCAACACCACCTGCGCGCAGTGCCATGCGCCGGGGCGATACGACGTCGTCGAGCATCATCGGCACGAGCTGGGCGCGGCGGGTGCGCAATGCGTCGATTGCCATATGCCCGCCACGACCTACATGGTCAACGATCCGCGTCGTGATCACGGCTTCAAGGTGCCGCGGCCGGACCTGACCGCCTCCACGGGGGCGCCGAACGCCTGTGGCAGTTGCCATGCGGATCAGGGCGCCGAGTGGGCGGCGAGTGCGCTCGATGGTTGGCATGGCAAGGACTGGCGCGCACGGCCGAGCATCGCACCTGCGCTGCACGCGGCCCGCCGCGCCGCGCCGGGTGCGGCGCGCGGTCTGCAGGCCTTGCTCGCCGATCCTTTGCAGCCGCCGATCGTGCGGGCGACGGCGCTCGAGTTGGCGGCGCGATATCCGAGCGCGGCCGCCGACGCCGCGCTGCGTGCAGCCCTCGATGACGCCGATGATCTCGTGCGTCATGTCGCGGTCTCGCGGCACGAGGGCGCACCGCCGGAGGCGCGTGCGGCCCTGCTCGCGCCGCGCTTACGCGATCGCGTGCGCGCCGTGCGCATCGAGACTGCGCGTCTGTTGATGCCGGTTTCAGGCGGTCTCACGGGCGCCGATCGAGCCGCCTTCGACGCGGCGCTCGCCGAGCATGAGGCTGCGCTGCGGCTCGACCTCAGCCGCCCCGAGGCGCAGCTCAATCTCGGTAACCTGTTGCTGCAGCGCGGCGAGTCGCAGGCGGCCGAGGCGGCGTTCCGCAGGTCGCTCGCCCTCGATCCGCGCTTCGTGCCTGCGGCGGCCAACCTCGCCGACCTGCTGCGTGGCCGGGGCGACGAGATCGGCGCGGAACGCGTGCTGCGCGATGGCTTGCGTACGCTCGGGTCGGTCGCGGCCGCTGCGCCGCTGCGTGAGTCTTTGGGTCTCGCCTTGGTGCGTCAGGGACGCAAACCCGAGGCCTTGGTGGAGTTCGAAGCGGCCGTGCGTGCCGCGCCGGATCTCCCCCGCTATGCCTATCTGCATGCGCTTGCACTCGATGACGCGGGTCGACGGCCCGAGGCCATCAAGACACTGGCTGCGGGTGCAGAACGCACACCTGACCGCGACTTGTTGCTGACGCTCGCCATGTTCCGCAGCGAGGGCGGGGATGAGGCGGGGGCGCGTGCGGCGCTCGCCCGCTGGTATGCGGTCAACCCCGACGACCCGGCGCTCGCGAACCTGCCGCGTTGAGTCTGCGTTACCCTTGAGGGGTCATGCCGACCCCGCCCCTCACCGACATCGACCATATGCGGCGCGCGCTCGCGCTCGCGCGGGCGGCGGCGGCGACCGGCGAGGTGCCGGTCGGCGCGATCTTGGTCCGGGGCAGCGAAGTTTTGGGCGAGGGGGCCAACTGCCCGATCGGTGAGCACGACCCGACCGCCCACGCCGAGATCCGTGCACTGCGCGCCGCCGGTGCGCAGGTCGGTGACTATCGGTTGCCGGGCACCACGCTCTACGTGACGCTCGAGCCCTGCATCATGTGCGCGTCGGCGTTGATCCACGCTCGGGTCTCGCGGGTGGTGTTCGGCGCCTGGGACCCGAAGGCGGGGGCGGCGGGCAGCATCGTCGATGTGTTCGGCATCGGGCAGTTGAACCACCGTGTGGATGTGTTCGGCGGCGTGTTGGCGGAGGAGTGCGGCTCGCTGCTGTCGGATTTCTTCCGGCTTCGCCGGTCGATGCTTCCGGAGCAGGGCCGGTCAGGGTAGAATGCCGGGTTCCGGAGAGGTACCGAAGTGGTCACAACGGCGCCGACTCGAAATCGGATGGTCGGTTAATCCCGGCACGTGAGTTCGAATCTCACCCTCTCCGCCACCTTCCCACCCCCCCCTGATCCCATGGCCACGAAGAACATCTACAAGGTCGTCTTCGTCAACCAAGGCAAGGTCTACGAGATCTACGCCCGCAGGGTCGGCCAAGGCGAGTTGTTCGGCTTCATCGAGGTCGAGCAGTTGGTGTTCGGCGAGCGCTCGAGCGTGGTGCTCGACCCCTCCGAGGAGCGCATCAAGTCCGAGTTCGCGGGCGTCAAACGCAGCTTCCTGCCGATGCACTCGGTGCTGCGCATCGACGAAGTCCCGCAGCAGGGCGTGAGCAAGATCACGGCTTGGGAGGGCGGCAACATCACGCAGTTCCCCGGTCCGGTGTACACGCCGTCCCCGGGCGATCATTCAAAGAAATAGGGCCGGCAGTCCATGCTCGCGATCCGCGGTTCGGCCGCCTTGTCCCCGTTCCGGATCGCCAAGCTGCTCGCGCGGTTGCGTGCGCAGTGTCCCGCGGTCATCGGCCTCGATGCCGCTTTCGTGCACTTCGTCGACCTCGAGCGTGCCCTCGCGGGTGACGAGCGCGAGCGGCTCGAATCGCTGCTGACCTATGGGCCGCGCGAGGCGGGTGCAGCCGAGGCGGGTGCAGCGGGTGGCGAGGGCGTCTCGCTGTGGGTCGTGCCGCGTCCCGGCACCATCTCGCCCTGGGCCAGCAAGGCCACCG